>OIFH01000147.1_pt1 | contig 10900 bp, 13 predicted proteins | sample 1581951 | NCBI WGS metagenome assembly OIFH01 (sample SAMN04414075, study PRJEB24778) | human gut metagenome | material: faecal | host: Homo sapiens | reverse complement strand
CATTGCAACAGAAGGACATATACGGCTACCTCGTCATCCCGCCCCGCTTCGAACAGAAGGCGGTGACGGGAACTGGCGCAACGCTCACCTATTATTACCACTATGCCCTTCTTTCGGTAGGCAGCGAGCTGATGGCGGCGTTCGAGAATACGCTTGCCCCCGTGGCGCTCTCGCCCATCGTGATGCAGGCCGAAGCTCTGGGAGTCAGCGGAGAACAGATACAGACCTTTCTGCTCCCCGTAGAAGCCAGTACCCATCCCCTCTACATCCGGACATGGACTACTCCATCTACCTGAGCCAGCCTTTCTTTTTCGTACTGTTCCAGATACTCATCCTGCTCACCACCGTCTACTCCATAGGCAGCGAACTGAAATTCGGCAGCGTCGGCGAATGGCTGGAGACGGCACGAGGCAATATCCTCACTGCCGTAGCAGGGAAACTGCTGCCCTATACCCTCATCTTCTCGTCCATCGGTATCCTGGCAACTATGTACTGTTCGGCCCGCTACACATCCCCTTCGCTGGCAGTCTGTGGCTGATGAATGCAGTGACCGTGCTCTTCATCATCGCTACCCAGGCATTGGCGGTCTTTACTCTATTCTGTCTTTCCCAAGATTGCCTATATCATCAGTGTAGTATCCATGGGTGGGGTCGTTGGGGCTACGCTGTCCGGAGTCACGTTTCCCGTTACAGCCATGTATGCGCCCGTGCATGCGGCCTCCTACCTCTTCCCCGTGCGGCACTTCACGGAGGCGGCACAAGCCATGATTTACTTCGATGCAGGGTTTGCCTACTTCTGGCAGTCGGTAGCTACACTCTTCATCTTCCTATTGGCAGCACTGCTGATACTGCCATTGCTGAAATGGTGGATAAAAAAAGAGATAAGGGAAGAAGCAATCTCCGCCTCCCCATCACCTTGCCCACCTACCGCATTGTCAACAGCTTCCGTCATCCGCCACGAGTGGCATGCCATCGCCACCAATCCCGCCATCCTGCTCGTGCTGGCAGGCGGTATCTTCCTCTACGGACTGCTCTACAACTACATGTACGCCCCCAACCTGGTGCGCAAGGCTCCCGTCGCAGTGGTAGACCTCTCCCACTCCACCCTCAGCCGCGAATACATCCGACTGCTCGACGCCACTCCCCAGACCGCCGTCTACGGCCAGACACCCAACATCCTCGAAGCCCGCCAATGGATGAAGCAGGGCGACGTGGCAGGCATCCTTTACCTGCCTGCCGACTTCGAGGCACGTGTGGCACGGGGCGAGACTTCGGTCTTCGTACTCTATGCCGCCACGGACGCTTTCCTCAACTTCAAAGGACTGCAAGAATCCAGTGCGCGCGTCATGCTTGCCGTGAACGATGCCCACCCGCAGTGGAGGGCACCGTATTCCTACCTCCGCAAGGACTGCTGGCAGTGGCTTCGTCCGCTCCCGTCAGCGTGTCCGGCACGGCGCTCTACAACTATACAGAGGGCTACGGTTCCTATCTGATTCCCGCCGTCCTAATTGTCATCATCTTCCAGACGATGCTGATGGTGATTGCCATGCTGACGGGCGAGGAAGCGGAAGCCCGAAGAAAAGGAATACGGCTGATGCGTGCCGACTCATTGAAGGATACATTACGGATTGTCGGAGGCAGGACCTTCGTATACTTCATGCTCTACGTGGTGTTTTCCCTATTCCTGCTGGGACTGTTGCCGCACCTGTTCAGCATCCCACACATCGGCAGCGGAGGAGACATCGTCACAATGATGATACCCTTCCTGCTGGGCACGAGTTTCCTTGCCCTGGCCGTCTCCCGCTGGTTTACAGACTCCGAAGCGCCGTTGCTGATGATAGCCTTCTTCTCTGTGGGCTATATCTTCCTTTCGGGCGTGTCCTATCCGCTGGAGCTGATGCCGTGGTATTGGCAGACAGCCCACTATCTGTTTCCGGCAGGTCCTGCCGTACTTGCTTTTGTAAAACTGAATTCAATGGGTGGAACGCTGGCCGACGTATGGCCGCAGATGTTGACGATGTGGATACAAGTATTGGTCTATGGAACTTTGGCGCTCTGCACTACACGCCACCTCTACGGAAAAGGAAAAGTGAAGGCATAAAAAAAGGCTATCTATCCCAGACAGCCAATCTTTTGTTAACCTTAAATCTAATACTATGAAAAACACATTGCAAATATAACGGACTCCTCCGAATTCTCCAAATTTCAGCTCATAACGGTCTTTATTTATAACATGGTTTAATAGGAATATGCCGTTGTTAACAGATAGAGGCTGGTCAAATAAGAAATTTTCACTATCTTCATCCCCAAAATCGAACATCATAACTAAAGAATATTTTGCCATGATTCATACCATACTCGATACAGACCTTTACAAATTCACCACCTCGTATGCCTACATCAAATTGTTTCCCTATGCCATGGGCACTTTCAGCTTCAAGGACAGAGACGACACCGCCTATACGGACACGTTTCTGAAGGAACTGCAAAAGGCGGTGGACAGCCTGGCACAGACCGTACTTACTGCCGAAGAGCTGGAATACATGACCCGCCACTGCCGTTTCCTGCCGAGGGTCTATTGGGAGTGGCTCTCCTCCTTCCGCTTCCAGCCGGAGAAGGTAAGCATCCATCTGGACGAGGAACCGGCACTTGAACATTGAAATCACGGACTATCTGTACAAGGCCACCCTTTACGAACGTCCCCCTGCTTTCCATCGTATCCGAAATAAAGAACCGTTCTTTGGGAAACGTGGCCGACATGGACGGCATACTCTGCAAACTGTCCGAAAAGGTGGCACTCTCCAACCGACACCAGCTGTATTTTTCAGAGTTCGGCACCCGGAGACGCTTCTCGTTCGAGGTACAGGACAAAGTCATAGACCGTCTGAAGGAAGCCGCCGAATACTGTACCGGGACTTCCAACTGCCACTTCGCCATGAAATACGGCATGAAGCCTATGGGGACGCATCCGCATGAATGGTTCATGTTCCACGGCGCACAGTTCGGCTACAAACACGCCAACTACATGGCCTTGGAAAACTGGGTGAACGTGTACGACGGTGACTTGGGCATCGCACTGTCCGATACCTATACCTCCGGCATTTTCTTAAGTAACCTGAGCCGCAAGCAGGCCAACTATTCGACGGTGTACGCTGCGACTCCGGCGATGAATTCGATTTCACCGACAAGCTCGTTGCCCGCTACCGCGAACTGGGCATCGACCCTACCACTAAAACCATCGTCTTCAGCAATGCGCTCGATTTTGGCAAGGCACTCGACATCCAGGAGCATTGCAGGGGCAAAATCCGCTGTTCCTTCGGCATCGGCACCAATCTGACGAATGATACCGGATTCAAGCCCTCCAACATCGTAATGAAACTGACGCAATGCAAGATGAACGTCAACCAGGAATGGCGCGAATGCGTGAAGCTGTCCGACGATGCAGGAAAGCATATCGGCAGCGAAGCGGAAGTACGGGCATGTCTGTATGATTTAAGGCTCGGACAGCAAATAGAACCCCTATGCTGAAAACAGCTTCCCGGCGGTTAGCGATAAGTGCTTACAGTCTTTTCCTTTTGTAGGCAAACTCTTGCCATTTCTCCTCCGGCCAGTCCTGCCGCTGCATCTCCATGCGGGCCATGACGAAGAACAAGTCCGAAAGGCGGTTGATGAAGCGCAGAATATCCTCGTTCACAGGGTCTTGGCGATGGAGTGTCCACAAACGGCGTTCGGCACGGCGGGCCACGGTACGGGCAAACTGCAGTTGGGCTGATATGGGAGTGCCACCAGGCAAAAGGAAGTAGCCGTTGTCCGTCATCAGCAGGACGGTCATGGCATCCATCTCCTGCTCACAGCGCAGCGTGAGCTCTGCGGCAGAAAGCGGATTAGGGTTCACCACTCCCGAGGGAGTGGCCACATGGCTCATCACCACCATCAGTTCCCGCTGGACAGCATGCAGCAACTCCTGCCATCCATCTTCTGCCGCCAGCATGGAGCGCACGATACCAATCACGGCATTCAATTCATCAAGGCATCCGTTTGCCTCGATACGGATGTCATCTTTCGGCACACGCGCGCCACCATGAATACCCGTTGTTCCTTTGTCTCCAGTTTTGGTATAGACTCTTTTCATTCTCTATTTGATAAGGAACTGTGCCCACTGCGGGATTTCCTCTACATATTGTTTGAAGAGGGTCCCGTTTACAGTGCGGAACAATAATCGAGGAATTTGATTTTCTATTGAATTATCGTAGACATATACCCTATCAACCAAGGATATTGCTTTGCCTATATTCAATAACGATTTATAATAACGGGAAATAATTTTGGAAATGGGAACTTCATGCCCTCCATTCAAATAGCGCTGTGTAATACGCCGTACATTTATCTCAGGATTATTTGTACAGACAAAAAAAATGCGAATAAAAAATCCTGCTTTTTTTGCTTCTTCAACAAATGCAAGTTTTTCGTCTGAGGAAAAGACTGTTTCAAATACAAAATCTTGCCTTTTCCTTAAACACTCATAACGCATTTTAGTCGCCAATTCTGCTGCCTTCAATACTGCAACGGGAGAATTCCAATCACCATATTGTTCTTGCGCTATATTATCAGGATTAATGTAAAGGCTATTTTCTGCCCATTCATTATGAAGCAGTTGCACTGTCGTAGAAGTTTTACCCGAACCATTCGGACCAGCTACTATACAAAGTGTCGGATTTTTTTCGTTCATCACATGGATATATCACTTACATTTTTAGCTCTATATGCTTTCAATTTTTCTCTCACCTCTTGCATTCTCCGCTCCAATTCTCTTTTTGCCTTGCGAGAACTTTCACGGGCCGCAACAGCCACTTGTTCCATCAAAGCATGCAGTTGTTCATCAGTAGGGTCTTCCAAAGAAGACAAGCGATAAGTATTCAGTTTCATAATCATAATATATTTAAATGAAAACAAAGATACTCCACTATTTCGAGAACACAAACGAAATTACATAAAATATCAATGCGCTATCCGGACTTTTTCATAATGAATTCAAACTTAGATTAGGACTATTTTTAATCAAGGAATGATTAAAATGCAAAAAACGGCCGGACATGCCATGCAGAAGTCTTATTATATCCTTGTAAGCAAACCCTTTCCCACTTATATAAGGGATCATCAATATGCCAGAGAAGCATCCAGCTTCTATCTTTATCATATTGAGAACTGCAACTGAAACCAAGTCTGTAGTTCACGTTAAACTGCGGTAACGATTTACCAACTTTGGATAACTGTCCTTCTAATTTATCTAACGTTTCCTGTCCCCACTTTTTCATCTTGTAAACCATTACCGGTATTGTGCTGGAAGTTTTCCGGAGATCTTCCACAATATTCACCAATACATCAAACCATTGCCCTATGCTTGGCAGAAACCACGGACTACGTTCGATCCCATCCGGCACCTTATTGCTGTTATTGTAAAGTTTTCACCAGATAAAAAGCACGACAGTCGCTTACAAAAGATGCATCACCCTCATGATTTGCCAGCATTTGTAAAGTTTCAGAGTACCCGTTCATGTTATTCTTAATTCTGCTAAAATCATGCTTTGACTTCACATCAGCTATTGATATTGTATCAATATCCGCTTCGATTAAATCCATCGGTCCCCAATTCCCTTCTTTCAAACTATCCAACATCATCACATAGGCATGATTCCATCCTTTTTTTATTACACCTCTCGTCTGTCATCCTTTCCGGATCGCAAGTAATTACCATTCCGATAGCATTTTCATAATCATAGATTTTCCCATCTTCTTCCAACTTCCCGTTTCCGGGATGTACTTCTATTCTTTTATCGATTTCGTTCTGAAAGACAAAATCCCCGGGATAAAGCTTTCTTTCTATACTTCCTTTACCGGGTACGGGACTAATAACCTTCAAGGTATAGCATTTTCCAGAAGTAAAACTGATGGAGCTGCCCGAATAATTTATCTTTACATTCGTATCATCTCTGCCATCGGTAGTCATATAGTTTCCGGTAACCCGTGCATTTGCTTGCGGCGGAACAATGGCACAATATTTCAAAGAATCTATCTGATATGGAGTAATACCGTTCAGACTCACATTAATAGCCGCCGAGTCTGTTCCTAAAACCCTCGATTCCCTATGGTAAACAAAGCCTGCTTTTTCTGGTGCAAAACAACCTACGTATACTTGCGGTTGCAATACAAGCAATGCAAACTGGTGTTGAAACAGCAAGTTCAGGATTATTCCGGAAGAATTGTCAATAGCAGGTACGCCGGTGGCAAACCAAACAAATCGCTGGCAATATGCTTTTCTGTTGTGGACTGGTCCTTCGCAGGTTGCAGTTTTTCATTCCCCGGTCAGTGAAGCAATGGCTCCGTCCATACCTTTTGAGAGATCTATTGTGATATTCTTCCTATATGGATAGTAAGCGACATAACTCACTCCATCATACCAATAAAGTGTACCATTTCCCACCGGATTCCAACTGCCGCTTGACATATTGTAAACCAATTTGGCATTATCAATATTATCCATTATAGCACCGTCCTTTATGGCAAAAACACCAATCGAATCACCATCGACAAACTCCATTTTAAAATGTTCGTCCCTTACAGAGGTACGTGTAGAGGACTTTCCTGCATTGGAGAGCTCTTCAAAATCAGCGACTATAGCCCGAACTGTAAAGGGTACTCCCTCACAGCACTCCTTCATACCTCCATTGTTTGCTTCGTATTCGTCAGTGCATGCACTACACACTAAAAGGATGCCCCCAAATACTATTCCAGTGAAAAATTTCATATATCTTTTCATATTATCTTACTTTAAACAGATTGGCATCTTTTTGCGAAGTCCAGAATTACCCCGTCAGGTCAATCAGTTTCTTGTTTTGCTTCCGTTCCAATAACGGTCTCGGTTTCAGTATTCTCTTCCCATGATACGGGGCCGTTCTCCGGCATCACAGTAATTGCCTTTCTTGCTATACCTATAGTATAGCTGACAGCCCTTCCCAAAGCCCAATTGTCAGTCAGAGGTAAAAACAGGTTTTCCATACTGACAGTTTGAACAACAAGAGCATTATTACTATCTTTGGCCGTATATTGATAAGAAATATTGAACTTACTTCCTGCCCCGGCAGGAAGCAGAAAGAAGGTTGCAAGCAGTTTCTTTTCTTCTATAATTGTATCCGGTACCGGAAAACTTATTATACCGGTGGTAAAGTTTTCCTTTTCATCAGCCGATGGATATGTCCACTTCCAGCCTATGTCACTATCTGCTGTAGGATTATAATAGGTAAGCAATCCACTCTTCATTCCCGTAATCGAGAAGGAAGTTACTGACTTTCCCTCCGTATTATCATTACTTTTTATATAGACATTGACCTTGGTCAGTGTATGGTGCAGTTTGAAAGTTACATTACCATTGCTTTGATTCATTACCGGAGTTGCGGCAAGAAAATCTATCTGATTATTTACAGCTATCGGAACGGTATACCCCAACACCGGAAATCCGCTTGCCGTTCCTTCATTCTGAAAAGAGAGGTAACCATTTTCCACTTCATTCACGTAAGGGGCATAAGCAAAGAAACTGATTTTATCCGTGGTGGAATTGTCCGGCCAGAACTTGACCGGACTATAAGACCATGTTCCCTCATCCAGTTGTTTTTCCACAAGCTGGTTATACATAAAATTCGGTATGGCAGTATTCTCGTTGAATTTTCCATGTGTAAAATATGCAAACACTCCCACATTCTTAAGTTCACCGGCAGTGGCAAATTTCCCGGTTCCCCTCGTCATTGTAATAACTCCAGAAAAGCCGATAGGAAGATTCTCCTGCGGAAGTCCGTTCTTACTTTCTTCCCCACTGCATGCTCCCAACACAAAAGTAATGCAAGGAGGATGCTACACAACCGCTTCATCCCTATATCTTCTGCTTTCCTTTCATACTCCTTCTACCTAAATGTTACTTTCCCCATTACTGGTCCATCCCGTCATATTGTCATCAACAGCAATACTGATAGCATTCATCTTGATGGTCAACACGTAAGTATGCTGTGTCCCTTTTTTAAAAGTTCCTTGCGGCAATTTGACTTCTTTATCCGTCACAGTACTTGTCAGATTACTACTATCATTCACCTTTGTCACAACATCATAACTAATCTTTAGGCTCAAATCCCCTTCCTTGGCTGTACCGTTTTGGTTATTCACAGGAATGAAATAAAGAGCTTCCTTTTCTGAGAACAAAGCTGTTGCATCGGTATTACTACTCACGTCGACAGTACTCTTCTTATACCCCCATTGGTCAATGCCTGTTCTATTCACAAACTCACTAAGGTCTTGCTCAGCCGAAAAATAGGATGCGGAAGGTGAGATGGCATTCCAAGCATCAGTACCGAAATCATAAACCGCTTTGTTGTAAAGTATTCCACTTCCCGGAGACAGTTTTAATCCTGTTACAAAGATTCTTGTTTCAGCGCCCAGATTCACGTCCGGCTTCACCTTGACATTGGCTATTTGGGTAAGCACATGGCTGAATTTAAACTGGACTGTTCCTTTGTTACCGACATTGCTCTCAGAAGTCAAGTCTTTTATGGCAGTACGGCAATCCGTTACTAAATCCACCATATCTTTCCAATTATTTGAAGTTTTTACTTCAAAGGTGATTTTAGGAGCCTCTTTATCACTTTGTGCCGATAAAATTATTTTTTGGTCTGTTCCCTCTCCCGGATTGGATTCATAAGGTGCATAAGCGAAGAAAGTTATTTTATCATCATTCGTCGGCCAAAAACGCAGAGAAGCATACCCCCAACTACCGGAAGTCCATGTAGCATGTTCATTATACATAAAATCGGGTGTTGTACTCGCTTTCTCACTATCCCATCCTTCCTTGCTTGTTTTATAGGCAAAAATACCGAAACCGGCATCCGCTTCTTTCAGCGTGGACGTAGTGGTTTCCGTTCCTCTGGTCTGTACTCCCGTATATACATCCAAACCGATTGTCCGGTCTGCATCCGGATTTATCTCCGTAACTTCATTTGCGAGCAACCGGCTATCGTCAGCGCTGCCATTGCCATCAATAAACTTTTCGTTCCCATCTTCTATTCATTTTTTCAATTAATATTAATTATGTCCTCAAATATCTATATCACTGTTCACTTCATCCTCCCAGTCATCCACGTTGGCGTCAAACCCGAACTTCCTTCAACTTTCACATTCGGTACTTTTTTTTTTCGCACGTCATGTCGATGAAAATGCTCATTCTTCCATCTCCTTCTTCCAACTGGCTTATTTTCAGATCATCAAAACTTTCTTCAAATGTGGTTTTCCCGTCCACCAATTCTGCTCTCAAATGCAGGTTATGTGAAATCTCCGTATCAAAACCAAACACGCTGATAGAGGCGCTTAGTGTTCCGTCCGTCGCCGATCCGGAATTATAAACGGGATTACCGAGACAAAACTCCTGCGCCACAGTCTTTTCTGAAATCTGTCCCGAAGCGAGAAACACAGATTCTGCAATACCATCCAATTTACAAGTGGCATTACGTATATTGTTCATTCCTTTAATACGGATTTTAACTGTTATCTTTTGAGTCAGTTTTTGGGGAAGGAAACAGAGCTGGCAACCATTTTTACTACCGTCAATCTTTTTTGCTCCCCCAGTTAGTCCATGCCCGATGAATAGTTTCCCGACATGCCCGGAGTCACTTCAAAACTTTCCATACAATCGGCTGCAAGTTCGTCGGGACTATCCATAATGATTATCTCCGTGGAAGGGACATTCTTTGTCACCACATTTGTGGCATGTGCCTCCAACGTCCGGTAGGCATCTTCTCCCCTAAAGCCCAGGTTAACCAAATCGTCAAATGAACGGTTAAAGAGAACAACGTCATAACGTCCTTCTTTCAGATACACAGTCTTATACGTTCGGTCGCCCATCAGTACCATAATGGGACTACTGCCGTCTGTAGGATAGAATACAGTGGTGGCACCATAATCCTGTTCCTTCTCATTCAATCCCGACCGACTCCAATCGGCACTGATCATGATTTCAGTTTCAAGGGAGTAAACCTGCTCACGGTGACTACAAGCGACCAACATGAAGAAGGTGAAGTTGTAAAACACCCACAATAGCAGCATGTTTCCCGATGCAAAAAGCAAGTGTTTTATTTTTATAAGTATCATTATAATTTGCTTTGTCAAGCCGTTACTTACCAAGTAACGGATAGTCTTCTCTATCCGCAATAAAAAAGCTGTTTTGGGAGTCATATAATGATGTAAAGAAATATATTCCGTTTTTGAGGCATCAGAAATGGAGGAGCACTTTGTGTGTTTTTCAGAATACACACCGGAACAATATGTATTTTTTCGTGTGTTGTGTCGGTAAACAAATAAAATGATAAGATTTTTATAGAAAACTAAACTATTATTTGGATTTATGAGGAAGAATTCCAATCTTTGTGAATCAAACTATCCGTTACTTGGTAAGTAACACTTCCCTTACCAGAGCCATTGTCAGACGGCATTTTTCATGCAACTTTCTTTTCATTGTATCCTGCGACCGAGATTATCAGTTCTTCATTGGCCGCATCCACCTTTTCATTCTCAAAAGGTTTCAGGTATGTTTCCGTCACCTTGATAGAGAAATGGCCCAATGCCTTGCTGATGATGCCGATACTCATTCCTGCATGAAAAGCCAACGTAGCCCATGTATGGCGCGCTGCATAAGTAATATTTAGAAATGCAATAAAAAAACAGAATGACGATAATTAAACGTAAAAACGTTTTATAATTAAGCATTTTGCGAGAATTGCAGAACAGACAGACCTGCAAAAGAAAACAAAATATTGCGACGTTTCAGTTACCAGACTGTTAGCCGCCTGTTTCGGAAACAACGGCAG
>OIFH01000146.1_pt1 | contig 10906 bp, 13 predicted proteins | sample 1581951 | NCBI WGS metagenome assembly OIFH01 (sample SAMN04414075, study PRJEB24778) | human gut metagenome | material: faecal | host: Homo sapiens | reverse complement strand
GGTCGTTGCGGTCGCCCCTCTCGCCACTTCTTGCACCACGCTCACTACCGGTTGCTGTCTCTATCTCGTCACGGCCGCGATAGTAATCCAGGAAACGGTTGAATTCATGCGAAACCATGCGTTTAATCAGGTCCTCTTTGCTCAGCCAGTCCAGCTTGCGGTAGATGTCGGTCATAAAGTCGGCGATTTCCTCCTCGTTCACTTTCACCTTTTCAAGATCGTCTATCACTTTGAGCAGTTGCTTTTCGCATATCTGTTTGCCGGTGGGCATTTCGCCTGCAATGAATTTCTTGCCGATGATGCGCTCAATCTCGCGCATTTTGCCTTTCTCTCGCAGGTTGATGATGGCGATGGAAGTCCCGGTTTTGCCGGCACGTCCCGTACGGCCGCTGCGGTGGGTATAACTCTCGGTGTCATCGGGCAATCCGTAGTTGATGACGTGTGTCAGGTCGTCCACATCGAGGCCGCGTGCGGCAACGTCCGTGGCAACCAGCAGTTGTAGGTTGCGGATGCGGAACTTTTGCATCACGGTGTCACGCTGCGCTTGACTCAGTTCGCCGTGCAGCGAGTCGGCATTATAGCTTCCTGCATCAACTTGTCAGCTATTTCCTGCGTTTCTTTGCGGGTACGGCAGAAGATGATGCCGTATATCTGCGGATAGTAGTCCACAATACGTTTCAGGGCAGCATACTTGTCTTTGGCATGTACACAGAAGGCTACGTGTTTCACGTTGCTGGTGCTTTCATTTTTGCGTCCGATGGTGATTTCCTTGGCATCGCGCAGGTACTTCTTGGAGATGCGTGCGATTTCCGGGCTCATGGTAGCGGAGAACAGCAAGGTGTTGCGCTCCTGCGGCACATCGGCGAGAATGGCGTTGATGCTGTCTGTGAATCCCATGTTCAGCATTTCGTCCGCTTCGTCCATAACCACGTTCTGTATGGTGGCGAGGGACACGGTTTTGCGTTCCATCAGGTCCAGCAGTCGTCCCGGTGTGGCTACGATGATGTGTACACCCCGTTTCAGGGCGCGTATCTGGCTTTCGATGGACGAGCCTCCATATACGGGCAACACTCGCAAGCCATCGGTATATTTAGAATAATCGTTCAAGTCGCCTGCTATCTGCAAACAAAGTTCGCGGGTGGGGCAGAGAATAAGTGATTGGGGAATTCGGTTGTTGACGTTAATCTTCTGTATGAGCGGCAGGCCGAACGCTGCGGTCTTTCCTGTTCCTGTTTGTGCCAGTGCTACTACATCATTGTTTTCTCCTAAAAGGTAGGGAATTACTTCCTCTTGTACCGGCATGGGCTGCTCGTAACCCATTTCTTCGATGGCGCGGCGTATCTCCGGCGACACACCGAGCTCTTCAAATGTCTTCATTAAATCTTCTGTATATCTTTATCTTTATATTTCGGGCGCAAAGATAGTGCTTTTCAATGGATAATTGATAATTGATGGTTGATAATTATGCAATTACATGATAAAATCGTTTTTTATTGGCTACTCATTATCCATTATCCATTGTCAATTATCCGTTAAAGAATGTCTTGCAGTCTCTTTCTTTCTTCTTTTGTCAGACCGATGCCTCTTTGCAGGTAGGTGTCGGTATCTCCATACCTTCGTTTCATTTCTTCAATGGCGGCATTCAGGAAATCTTCGCGTGCCGAGAATACGGTAGTGATGGCCTCTTGCGAGCGTGCCGGAAGCTGGTAAGCATATCGGGAGGCCGCCGGGATGTTGAAGTAGTCGTTGCTGAGGCGATAATCTTCCATGATGATGTCTTCGTCCACTCCAAGGGAGGCAAGCACAAGTGCCGATACGATGCCCGTGCGCCCTTTGCCCGAAGAGCAATGGATTACGACGGGATAATTGTTCTTGTCCAGCAGGATATCGAAATCCGGCGATATTCTTTGGTGTAGTTGTTGATGAGTTCGCGGTTCATCTGCTCCACGATTCGGTAGACAGTATCGCTCTTGATTTTCTGTTCCTGCACACCTTTCAGGATATACTCCATGTCGCCGGTAGGGATGGGGATATGGATCACTTTGAATTGCCTGTTGCAAAGGGCTTTGTCTATTCGCTTCGACAGATGAACGCAGGTCGATGATAGTCCTTATGCCTATGTTCTTGAGCTCTTTGCGCGAACACGGTTTCAGTTTATCTATTTCGGCAGAGCGGTACAGCATGCCCCAATGCACTTTCTTTTGGGTGGGATAGGAGGAATAGCCTCCCAGGTCCCGGAAGTTCTGTATGCCGGGGATGTTGATGTTGCGGGTGGCAATCTTTACCCGGTATTTGTCAGCGAATACAAGTGTGTAGTAGTATCGTTGTGTAGGGTCGGTAGTGATGACAGTCATCTTCAGGTCGGAGATGTTGGCGACGGCAACGGGAACATCTTCGGGGATATGGTTGGGATTGGTCGAAGCATATACCTTCACATTTCCTTTGATGAGAGGGGCCATTTCCCATTTTACAATGCAGTTGCCCACGTTGTTTTCTTCGCATACAACGGAAATGTGAGGGGGCAGTGCCATTGCAGGAAGGGAGCAGCACTGCCAAAACAAGCAAGTTCAATAAGTTCTTATACATAATTCGTAACCTCTCTGATGTCGTTAATCACAAATATATGTAATTTACCCACAGAAGGTAACAGCAATGCCAAGCTTTTATATTTCTTTTTTGAACTTTAAAAAAACTGCTATAGATTCTTTCGTGCATAGGCAGGTTGGTTTACAATGTTACATCAGCGAACCGGGAGGTGGTAATGGGGGGAGTTTCCTTGGGGCTTTTGTCTCCATGACAGCATGATGTAATTGAGTTGTTTTCCCACTTCTCCGGGTTTAAAGTGTATTTGTTCTTTCAGTTTTTACTTCGATTTCCCTATATACATGCAGTGGTACTCTGGCGTATGGGCTAAAGGTCGTGAAATTGAAATTCACTTCCATTACTTTCCCCGTATCCGGACTGAGTAGCATGGTTATTGTGAACTCACGCTTTCCGAGTTCATCTGCCATGGCTTTGGTAAAAGCTTCGTCCACAATGAAGTCTGCTTGTTTACTCATGGAGCTATTGTATTCAATTACTTTTTTTCATTCCAGCTACCGATGTATATTTTTCCTGTGGCTTTATATACAATATCTTTGTATGTCAACTTGTTCTCTTTGTTATAAAGAGTCACAAACTGGCTACCGTCATCTACGTCACATTGATACGTATAACCATCTACCTCGAAAGTGGTGGTCTTTTTATAAATGACTGTTCCTTCAAGTGATTCTTCTGTTCTGATAGGTTTGTCCTGTGCTACACAAGGGTAGATGTATCCTATAAGCAGTGTAATAAGCAATAGTCTTTTCATTCGTCACAATTTTTTAGTTGTTAATTTTATGTTGGGAAAAATATTGGTGATATCCGAATACTCTTTAAATGGATAATTGTCGTATCCTTCCTGACGGAAAGCATTAACGACATTATTAGATATATAGGTTTCAAAGATATCCAAGAATGAAGTTGTAACATGACCTTGCTGATTTACATATTTAGTCAATGAAGTTGTTGCTCTTAGGCGTTGGCTTTTTGCATATTTATCTTGTTTTTTGTCCGTCCACTCCACGCTCCTCCTCAAGAACAGGTATTGCGCATAGTGCGCTTCTATCTCTCTGTTCATCATAGAACTTTTGAACGATGATATAGGCTCTTGTGTGGTTTGGAAAACATGGAACATTTCATGCAGAAGGTTGTTTGCTTCCAATTCTTCCAATCCGATGTGCAAGGTATGCTCTTCCCAATTGTAGGAATACCCTTTGCCGAAATCGAATTCCAGATTGATTTTGTTGTTTTTGACTTTCTCTTTCAGTTGACTGTATAGGTCTCCTCCCAAACAGTCTTCCATGATTCGGGCTGTCATGTTTTCGGTGATTACCCATAAAAGCGAGTCTTGGTCGGCTTCTTTCTTGAATATATTTCCTGCCGGAGTACCCGGTGAAGAGCCGGAACCTCCAGAACTTCCTCCTCCAATCCACACATCGCCACTTCCTCCTCCACCACTGTTCCAGTTGCTATTATTTATAAAGGCATCATCCACCCAATAGGAATGACTAACGCAGTTGGTATAGCTGTATTCCAGCTGGTCTTTAGGTCCGGTATATACATCCCAGCATTGGGTGACGGTTATTACCGAACGGGTCTGGGCATGAGGCTTGAATGTGAGTCCTTGCGCATTCTCTTCGCCAAATACTAGATAGCTTAACAAGTCGAATATGAACACTTGGTCGCTTTCTCTTATGAGTTCGTCATCACGCTTCAATGGAAAAAACTTCATCCATCCGTCTTTGATGTGCAACAGCCAGATGGCATCGATGCAGTGTGGCTTGTCAAGGCGGTAGAGGGGAACGAAGATACAGGTCTCTTCTCCAGTCAATTTATAGGTGAAGTTCCAGAGAGGAATGCCGTATTTCAACAGGAAAGAAGCGGTGAAATGCTTTTCTTCTTCCACTCTGCGTAGTGCGGAAATCACGGCTTTTAGGGTAGAGTCGGTGTAGGCAAAGAAGTTTTCCGGCTTGAATAACGCTTGCCGGGTCAACGGGACATCGTTTGCCGGGAATCGGGGTTGATAGAAGGATTCTTCTGTTTCGCAAGAGGCGAGTATTCCTAAAAGAATGCACAAGGCAAGGCAGATGTTTGCCATTTCTGCTTAGGAGGGGTTGGAGAGTGCTGTCTGCTTCCTTTTGTATTCATAGCGCGAATGCTTAAGGTATAAAGGATAGACAAATAAAGCAAAAAAAAAGCAGAAATGAAAGGAAAAGCGGGAGAATTTTGTTAATCCGGAAGCTGTTCTACCACAGATTGCATGGATTTTCAGGCCATGTAATCTGTGGTGAACACCCTTTTGTAAGGGTGTCTATGGCTGGTATTTTCGTGCTTCTGCAAATTCCTTTGAAACGGAGTTGTTGAAACTCTTGCATACCTCGGCGGCAAACTCAATGCCGTATTGGATAACTTGGTCCCAAGTAGCCTCGTCCATGGTATCGAGGTCCTCGTAGCGTACATTATGTTTCAGCAGCCCGAAGATGATGCCTGCGTTGAAGTTGTCTCCTGCACCGATGGTGCTGACCGCCTCCAGTGGGGGGATGGAATATTCCTTGGAAATCGTGCCGGTGCGCAATGAAACCTGCTCCGCGCCGGCTGTGCAGAGGAAGTTGCGGCAGTAGAACTTTACTTTGTCTTTGTATATCTTGTCGGCCTCCTGCAGGTCCCACATATAGAAGAAATCCTCTTGCGAACCGCGTACAATGTTGGCGTATTCCAGATTCTCGATGATGGTGGGAGCCAGCTTGATGGCCTCCTCTTTATGGGACGAACGGAAATTGGGGTCGTAATAGATGATGGCATGCATGTCGTGTGCGCGTTCCAGCAGTTCCAATACCTTGTCGCGCAATACGGGGTTCAAGGCATAATAAGACCCTATTATAACGATGTCGTCCTCTTGAATTTGCGGATACTCTATATCTAACCGTTGTTTGGGATAATCTTTATAGAAGATGTATTCCGCATCGCTCCGGTCGTTAAGGAACGCGAGTGATACGGGTGATTTCCCGTCAGGGAAGACATTGACATGGTCTGTGGGGATATTGTTCTCGCGCATGAAGTTGAGGATAATATTGCCCACGTGGTCATTGCCCGTCTCGCTGATAAAGCAGATGGGGATGCCCGTACGCCCCAGCGAAACGATGCCGTTGAATACTGAACCGCCTGGAATGGCTGCTGTGGGCTGTTCGCCACGGAATATGATGTCCAGTATGGTTTCTCCGATACCTATTACTTTACGCATAGCGATCTTGATTTTTCTCCGAGGTAACCGCCGTGATGGCGCTTGGAGTAGTCTTCAATGGTGAATCCGGTCTGTTTCATGGTCTGTACTACCAGGATGTCGCCGATGACGGTCATGGCAGTGGTCGAAGTCGTGGGCGTCATGCCCAGTGCGCATACTTCTTGCGGCTTTCCGGTGCTAAGGCATACATCGGATTCGTGTGCCAGGGGGCTGTCGGGGTTTCCGGTGATGACGATAAACTTCAGTTCTGGGTTCAGGTTATGTGCCAGCTGTGTCAGCTCCACGATTTCACGAGTTTTGCCCGAATTGGAGATAAGTAGCAACAAGTCGTTCTCCTGAAGAATGCCGAGGTCACCATGCTGTGCTTCGCTGGGGTGCAGGAAAACGGACGGAATACCGGTAGAGCAGAAGGTGGTAGCGATGTTCATGGCTATCTGTCCTGCCTTGCCCATGCCCGAAGTTACCAGTTTCCCTTTTTGCGGTGCACTTGTTCTACGATGAGTTCTACAGCTCTTTCATAAGCGTCCGTCACTGGAATGTTCAGTACGGCTTGTGCCTCTTTCTGCAAAAGCTCTTGAATGGATGCAATCATACTTAATGTGCTAATTTGATTAATGTGCTTAAAATTATAGCAATTGCAAATATCTGCAATTTTTCTATAAACAGCAATAAGTTTTATTGTATTTTTGTCGCCTCAAATAGTTTGAAACGTCAGAATGAAGAACTTAAAAGAAAATTTACTGCCAACTTTCAATCAATATATCCTGCCCAATGGCATGCGCATCATTCACGAACCCTCAGCCTCCAAAGTGGCTTATTGTGGTTTTGCCGTAGATGCGGGTACGCGCGACGAGCTTGAAAACGAGCAGGGTATGGCGCATTTTGTGGAGCACCTTATATTTAAAGGTACCGCCAAGCGCAAGGCATGGCACATTCTGAACCGCATGGAGAATGTGGGCGGCGACCTCAACGCTTACACCAACAAGGAAGAGACGGTGATTTACTCTGCTTTCCTGACCGAGCATTTCGGCCGTGCCTTCGAACTTCTGGTGGATATTGTATTCCACTCCACCTTTCCGCAACGCGAGATAGAGAAGGAGACAGAGGTGATTATCGACGAGATACAATCCTACGAAGACAACCCTTCCGAGCTAATCTTCGATGATTTTGAGGACTTGATATTCAGGGGGCATCCCCTGGGACGCAACATTCTTGGCAATCCCGAGCAGTTAAAGCAGTTTCGCAGTGAGGATGCTGCCGCATTCACTGCCCGCTTCTACCATCCCAACAATATGGTTTTCTTTGTTCTGGGCAATCTGAGTTTCAAGAAAGTTGTGCTTATGGCAAAAAAACTTCTGGCGGATATACCGGCAACACCGGTGCATTATGGTCGTACTCCGCCTCCCCTTTATGTGCCCGAGCATCTTGTAGTGCATAAGGATACTCACCAGGCACATGTCATGATTGGCAGCCGGGGATATAATGCATACGATGACAAGCGCACCGCACTTTACCTGCTGAACAATGTCTTGGGTGGCCGGGCATGAACAGCCGCTTGAACGTCTCTCTCCGTGAACGTCGTGGGCTGGTCTATAACGTAGAATCCAACTTGACTTCCTATACCGATACGGGAACTTTCTGCATCTACTTCGGTTGCGACCCTGCAGATTTGGACTACTCGCACCCGCCTGGTATATAAGGAATTGAACGCTTGCGTGATGTCCGGATGACTTCCTCGCAGCTTGCGGCCGCCAAGAAGCAGGCTTATCGGGCAAATCGGTGTAGCTTCGGATAATAATGAGAACAATGCGCTGGGTATGGGAAAGACTTTCCTGCATTATAATAAAATGCGAAACTTCCGAAGCCGTGTTCCATCGCATTGAACAGCTCACTTCGGAAGCTCTGTTAGAGGTGGCGAACGAGATGTTTGCCGAGGACTATCTTTCGACGCTCATTTATCACTGACCGCTTTTTTTATTTGAAAACCTGCAACATAGGACGTCCTATCCATACTTGTGGCTGTTTCAGCCCGAAGATGTGGGCAATGGTGGAGGCAACGTCATACTGCATCATGCTTTCGTGGAATTCGCCTTCTTTCTTAATGTTCTTTCCGGAGATGATGAAGGGAGTCTGCATTTCCTGCATGGTCTTGCCGCCATGTCCTTTTTCAATGCCTCCGTGGTCGGCAGTAACGATGAAGATGGTTTCTTTCAGCATGCCTGCCTCTGTAACGGCCTGGATGATGCGGCTCACATAACCGTCGAGTTCTTTCAGTTTGGAGTAATATTCAGGAGTATTGTGTCCAGCTTGATGGCCTACATGGTCGGGGTTGTCAAAGCAAATGGCAAGAAGGGTCGGTTGTTTCTCCTTGATATACTTTTCTGCCATACCGCATAAGGCTTCGGGATGTTTGTTGTAGTCGGGCGCTTGCGCATAGTGGCTTAAGGCAAGAGTGTCTACAAGGTATTTGATACCGTCCCATTCATACAGGCAGCCTATTTCCGCTTCCGGCCGGGCATCACGTAGCAGCTGGAAGATGGTAGGAAATATGCCGTGCTGGTTCAGTACGCGTGACGGAAGCTCGGGAGTCTTGGAGCCCCATTGCGTATATCCGTGCAATTCAGGACCTGCCCCCATAAACATGCTTGCCCAGTTGACGGCGCTGGAGGAGGGAAGTACAGTCCGTTTTTCTAATGTATAAGAACCGTCTGCCATCAGTTGCTTGATGTGGGGGATGTCTGCTTTGGGAACACTGTAGCTACCCCAGCCGTCAAGACCGATGAAAACTACGTGTTTTGCTTTTCCCTTGGCATTGCAGGGAACTGAAAAGAGGCATGCCACTGCTAGGGCGATGAATAATGTAAAAGTCAGTTTCTTCATGTTTTCTTTAGTTCTTATTGTTAACATGAAACAAAGTTACGGGAAACGTACCTAGTTTTAGTACGATATCGTACATAATCCGGCCGATTTTATATCGTTTCGTTCTTTTCCAACCGTTGCATGCTGAATTCACAGCCGCAATACTGCTGGTTGTAGAAGTCATACTCTTTCAGCAGTTGGTTGCGCCGCTCCTGGAGCCCGCCTTTCCGCCAATTCTGTTCCCAGAAGAGGGTATCCGGATAGAGCGCGGCGGCACGGCGTCCGGCTTCATTGATTTGCTCCAGGCTTTTCCAGCGCGAAGAGGCGAGGGTAGTGGTGAATACGGAGAAACCATGCTCGGAGGCGTAGCGGGCTGTCTCTGTCAGGCGCAGTGTGAAGCACTTTAGGCATCGGCTGCCACGTTCCGGCTCGTTTTCCAGTCCTTTTATAGTGTGCAGCCAGTGTGCATAGTCGTAGTCCGCGTCGATGAAATCGAGGTTTTTGGAGGTTACGAAGCGGATAGCCTCCTCTTTCCTTATCTCATATTCCGCCTGCGGATAGATGTTGGGATTGCAGTAGAATACGGTGGGGCGTATGCCGTTTTCCAGCATGCACTCGATGATGGCAGAGGAGCAAGGTGCGCAGCACGAATGCAGCAGCACCTTGTCTTCACCGTTGGGTGTTTGGACTTTCAACATTATACTTTCAGTTTAATCTTTACTTTCACCAGCAAGCCGGTCAGCCCGACAATGACAAGCGAGAACACGAGGGACTTGATCAGTCCCGGCACGCCGCTTCCCAATGCTTCGGGATAGTGCAGATGCAGCAGTTGCTGGACAGCATACCAGATGTAAGGAATAATATAGCAGGTCAGCGTTGCCGTACCTGCAGGTTTGATGATATCGAACCAGTTGGTCTTGCCTTTCACGTCCGTCAGCCAGTAGAAGAAGCCGAACAGCGGGAAGAACATGGCGAGGCAGTAGAACAACCATGTCGGCGTGGCTTGTATTTTGGATATAATCCAGAACGGGTGTGAGACGAGGGCAAGGACAAGCATTCCTACGCCGAGGGCACAAAGCATGCCGATGAATCGTCCCGGCCGTTCCCGGTCGGCATAGCGCTGCATGAGCAGGGAGGTCAATACGCCGGACATACCGAAGGCATGCAGTGTCCAGTCACTCGGGATAAAGGGAAGCAGGATAATCCGGCTGCCGTATTCTCCCGGTATCAGGTCTGAATGGCTGATTACGGCAAGCAATACGACCACGAACCAGGCAATGGCATTCTTCCGCAGGCTTTCCCGGGTGAACAGATAGATGCCTGCACATACCGCATACGTCCAGCCGATAAGTCCGAGGATGCCCCACCAGCTTATCTGGAACGGTTTCCCGTTCATGTCCTTGTAGATGACGAGGAAGGCGAGCAGCAGCACGCCTGCTGTTTTCATTGCGGTGAAAAGGGTCTTTTTCGTTCCTTCCGCTTTGGGATATACCCCCCAGGTGAGGAAGAAGCCGATGACCATCAAGATGGAAAACCATTGATGTGAGAGGCCGCCTTCGATGCCTCCGCTGTTCAGTGAAAACAGTCCCATGGCAATCAGTGCCACTGTCCGCCAGAAGATATGGGCCACGACTTGCAGGGTGTTGTCTCCCTTTTTGTACCGGTTTTGTATGGCAAAGGATACGGACATGCCCATACAGAAAAGGAAAGCGGGGAAGATGGTGTCGGAGAATCCCATCATGTCTTCGTCCATCCTGGCATGCATCAGCCAGTGGGGCACGTTTTTTCAGTCCGGGAATGTCGTTGACAAAGAGCATGAGGAACATGGTGAGTGCGCGGAATACGTCTACCGCGGCAATCCGTTGGAGTGTTAAGCTTTTCATGATAGATAATTTGTTTGGGGGTTTTGAACGCAAATATAGGAAACTATTCTTTCCGATGCTACTGCTTTGCAGGATTTCTTGCTATATTTGCATGAACTTTATGGTCATGGAAAGGAGATTGTTCATTTTTTGTTTTCTTGCCGTCGTGGTATGGCAAAGTGTGGCTTTGGCTGCCGGCACGTCGTCTTTCACTGCACTGACGGCTTCTTTGGATGAGGCTATCGAGGCGCATCGGCACTATGTCGCCGTGCGTGAAGGGCGCATTGCCCGGCTGAAGCGCCAATTGCTGGATGCCGACACCGCCAATCTCTCTTTTTTTCGATGGAATGGGGAAATTTAT
>OIFH01000145.1_pt1 | contig 10946 bp, 9 predicted proteins | sample 1581951 | NCBI WGS metagenome assembly OIFH01 (sample SAMN04414075, study PRJEB24778) | human gut metagenome | material: faecal | host: Homo sapiens | reverse complement strand
GGCAGCTTTACCGCTTGAAAGAACTCTTTCTGCAGGAAGGACGCTCACCGGAAACGCCCGTGGGATATGTGCGCCAGGCAGGACGCCCGGAACAAGCGGTACACATCACCACGCTGGGAGATTTCAATCCCGAAGAGGTGGATATGTTTACAGTCGTATTGATAGGCAACTCACAGTCCTACGAATGGAACGGAGCCTTCATCACTCCGCGCGGCTATTACCGGGACACGAATACCGAAGCCACGGGCATCGGGCAAGACATCATGATTCGTAGTTTCCGTACCATCGAAAAGGAACTGAAGAACAAGCATATTCCCCTCGACCATAAATGGGCTTTACTCCATGCCATACATACCACCGCCGATTTTGAAATGGAGCATCTGCTGCATACGGACGAAGGTGCCGTGGCTTCCTTGTATCAAGCCATCGAGAAAGGCGGAATCAAGACGATTGTCACAGACGTCACGATGGCAGCCAGCGGTATCCGCAAAGGAGCTTTGCAGCGGCTGGGCATAGAGGTGAAATGTTACCTCGGCGACCCGCGCACAGCGACGATGGCTGCAGAGAAAGGCATCACCCGTACCCAGGCAGGCATCCGCCTGGCTGTGGAGGAGCATCCCGATGCTTTCTTTGTATTCGGCAATGCACCTACGGCACTTATGGAACTCTGCGACCTGATACGTAAGGGCAAGGCACATCCGGCGGGCATTGTTGCTGCACCGGTAGGCTTCGTGCATGTGCAGGAGTCCAAACACATGGTGAAACCCTTTACGGAAATACCCAAGATTATCGTAGAAGGACGTAAGGGAGGCAGTAACTTAGCTGCCACGCTGGTGAACTCCGTGCTGTGCTACAACGATGCGGAGCAGTTGCGCCCGGGCAGGGATGTGTAAGTGAAAAGAGACATTCCATAACATTACTTGTTACGACCGATAACATTACTTGTTATGCCCCCTTACATTACTTGATATTTTCATAAGATTACTCATTGAATGAAACACAGATTTATAATCATAGGAATGGATGACAACCGTTCCCCCTTCTTTCCACCGGAAGCACTGGCACAGATACGGAAGGGGAAGGTCTTCTCCGGTGGCATACGGCATAAGGAGATTGTCGGTCCTCTGCTGCCTGCCGGGGCCGAATGGATTTCCATCACCGTACCGCTGGAGCGTGTCTTTTCCCGTTATGAAGAAATATTTACCCGCTTCGAAGAGACGGCTACGGACGACTCCATCATTGTATTCGCGTCCGGCGACCCGTTATTCTTCGGTTTTGCCAATACCATAAAGCGTAAGCTTCCCGAGGCAGACATTCTGCTCTATCCCGCTTTCAATTCCTTGCAGACATTGGCACACCGCCTCGTCATGCCGTATGACGACATACGCACCGTCTCCCTGACAGGACGCCCCTGGCAGGAGTTCGACCGTGCCCTCATAGAGCGTGCCCCCAAATAGGCATCCTCACCGACCGCGAACATACCCCGGCCACCATTGCCGCCCGCATGCTGGAATACGGGTACTCCCACTACACACTATACATCGGCGAGCATCTCGGCAATCCCGAAAAGGAACGCATACGCCGGATGACACCCCAGGAAGCGGTTTCCGGTGACTTCGAACATCCCAACTGCCTGCTGCTGGACAGCCATCCCGGACAATGCCGCACAAACTCCCTGCACGGTAGCGAAGCCCCAGACTTTCCAGTCCGTCCCTTCGGCATCCCCGATGAAGAGTTTGCACATCTTGACGGACGCGCCCGCATGATAACCAAGGCTCCCATCCGCCTGCTCACCCTGCAGGCATTGGAACTGAACCGCCGCCGCGTCTTCTGGGACATCGGTTTCTGTACCGGTTCCGTCTCCATCGAAGCCCGCCTGCAATTTCCTCATCTCGCCGTCATCTCCTTCGAGATACGCCCCGAAGGAAAAGAGCTGATGGACACCAACTCCCGCCGCTTCGGCGCGCCGGGCATTACGGCGATAACCGGAGATTTCCTGCACACCGACCTCACTCCCTTTGCCCGCCCCGATGCCGTCTTCATCGGTGGACACGGCGGACATCTGGAGGAAATGATAGAGAAAGTGAAACAAGTGCTGCACCCCGAAGGCTGCATCGTCTTCAACTCCGTATCGGCAGAAAGCAAGGAGGCGTTCTGCCGAGGAATCGAGCGGAACGGAATGGTGCTCCACCCTTCCACCCATATCGCCTTGAACGAATATAACCCCATTGAAATTATGAAAGCCACGCTTTCTTAAACATACCCATTATGAAAACAGCTATTATTCTAATCTCCGAAGCCGGTTTGAGCATAGCCCAATCACTGCTCAACGAACTTCCCGACTCCGAAATCTTCACCCTCAGGCACGAAGAGGGATGCACACATATAGAATCCGCCGGCAAATTCACAGCGGAAAACTTCAACCGCTATGATGCCTTTGTCTTCATTGGCGCCATGGGAATCTGTGTCCGCACCATCGCTCCTTGCGTGAAGAACAAATATACCGACCCTGCCGTGATTTGCGTGGACAGTACCGGTAAAATTTGCCATCTCCGTACTTTCCGGACACATCGGAGGAGCCAACGAACTGACCCACCAGGTAGCGAATATCCTCGGGGCCGAACCGGTAGTCACCACGCAAAGCGACTGCACCGGTCTATGGGGACTCGATACCCTGCCCCAACGTTTCGGGTGGTTTCCGGTCATCAACGCCGAACCCTCCACCCTCCTGCTGGCAGAACTTGCCAAGACGCCCGAAGAGAAAAAAAGAGTATGCATGAACGAGCATATCAGCCTCTTCGTTTCCGGCAAGCCCACCGCCCTGCTGCTCACGGTGCGCAATGAAGGCACGGACTGGATGGAGGCGCACCTGCCGCCTCATGTAGAAGTATTCTACCGGGTGCAGGACATTAAACCTTCACGCTTCAAACTGATTCTGTGCGTATCTCCCCAAGTCCCCAACTTCCCGGAAATGCCTATGATATGCTACGTGCCCTGTGTCGTACACCTCGGCATCGGCCTTGCCCGGCTGGCAGGTCCCGTGCGGAAAGTGGAGAAAGAGATTATGAACACACTGAAGGAATACGGCATCATGCCCCAAAGCATCGCCTCCATCTCCACGATTAAAGCTAAAAGTGACGAACCGGTAGTGAAAGCGCTCCAAAAGAAGTTCCCGGTCTACTTCTATACAGCCGAGGAACTGGCAGAGATAGAGGTGCCCCATCCCAGCAAAACCGTCATGAAGCACATGGGTACCCCCAGCGTCAGCGAAGCCGCCGCCTTACTGAGTGCAAACAACTCCCGGCTGCTGGTGCCCAAGAAGAAAGGAGAGAACTATACCGTGGCCGCCGCCCTTGACATAAGAACTGTGCGCCAGGGCCACATCGAAATAGTGGGTGCCGGCCCGGGCGACCCGGACCTGGTTTCCGTACGCGGACGCCAAATGCTGGAACGCGCCGACCTCATTCTGTATGCCGGCAGCCTCGTTCCCAAGGAGCTGACTCTCTGTGCCAAGGCCGGTGCTACCGTACTCAGCTCCGCTTCCATGGATTTGGAAGAACAATTTGAAGTGATGAAGAAGTTCTATGACAAGGGAAAATTCATCGTACGCCTGCATACGGGTGACCCATGTATCTATGGTGCCATTCAGGAACAGATGAACTACTTTGACCAGCACGGCATGAGCTACCACATCACCCCCGGCATATCCTCCTTCCAGGCGGCGGCAGCTGCCTTGAAGTCGCAGTTCACCATTCCGGAAAAAGTGCAAAGCATCATCCTAACACGCGGCGAAGGACGTACGCCCATGCCCGAACGCGAAAAGCTACATCTCATGGCACGCTCACAAAGTACCATGTGCATCTTCCTCAGTGCAAGCATTGCGGAGCAGGTGCAGGAAGAACTGTTGCAGGAATATCCGGAAACTACCCCCGTAGCTGTCTGCTACCACTTGACATGGAAAGACGAACAAATATTCAGGGGGGAACTCAAAGACCTTGCCAGAATAGTGAAGGAAAATAACCTCACCTTGACAACCATGATTGTCGTAGGCGAAGCCATCGGCAACCGTGAAGGTCTGTCACGGCTCTATGCACACGAGTTCAAGCATCTGTACCGGAAATAAATCAACGATTAATCACCCATAAACATTCAAACATGATATTAATATTTGGCGGAACCACCGAAGGACGCATAGCCATCCAAACCCTTGAAGAAGCCGGAAAAACTTTCTACTATTCTACCAAAGGGGATGAGCAGGACGTACTTCTGCATAAATGGCATCCGCCTGCAAGGCGCGATGGATGCAATAGAAATAGAAACATTCTGTGCACAGCATCACATAAAGCTGCTGATAGACGCCGCGCACCCCTTTGCCACACAGCTGCATGAGACTCTGGAACAAGTCTCCGTGGAATCGAATATCCCCGTCATCCGTTTCGAGCGTATCTTCCCGGAACGCGATGAAGAACACATCACCTGGTGCAGGGATTATGACGATGCCATCGAGAAGATACAGAAAGAAAAGATTTTCATCTTACTTGCACTGACCGGCGTACAGACCATAGGTAAGCTGAAGCCTTTGTGGCAGAATGCCTGCTGTTACTTCCGCATCCTCGACCGTAACAGCTCGCGCAAGCTCGCCCGGGAACAGGGCTTCTCCGAGAAGAACCTCTACTACTACACACCCGGAGAAGACGAGCAAGTCCTGATGAAACAGCTTCATCCCGAAGCCATACTCCTCAAGGAAAGCGGGATATCCGGTGGATTCTGCGAGAAGGTGGAAGCTGCCCGGCAACTGGGTATACGCATCTTTGCCATCCGACGCCCCGAGACATCCGGCAAGTTTATCTGTGTAAACGGCGAGCATGGCCTGCGCCGCATAGTCGAGAAACATTTACCCGACTTCTTCCCCCTGCGCAGCGGACTGACTACCGGAACATGTGCCGCCGCTGCCGCCGTAGCCGCCACCTGGGATGTATTCAATATCTAACTTCAAAAGCGTCCTACGGAATTTCCGGTAGTTCTTCCCAACGGAGAAACCATACAGGTTCCCGTAGAGCCGCAGCACCATATTCCCCACTCCGACCTTCTGGAAAACGGTGACGGCATGTTCGAGACAAGCGCTACCGTCATCAAGGATGCCGGCGACGACCCGGACATCACCAACGGGATGAAAGTTGTGGCCAATATAGCCATACCTTTCCGCATAGACGACCCGCTGCCGGAAGACACTCCCCAGGACGACTACAACATCATCGTCTGCGGCGGCGAAGGCGTAGGTGTCATCACCATGCCCGGTCTGGGACTTGAGCTCGGTAGCTCTGCCATCAACGACACCCCACGCGAAATGATAAAGAAGAACGTCAAGCTATGGCTTGAACGCCTCCATATTGCCAAACAGCCCAATCCTCATTCTCATTACCATCTCCATCCCCGGTGGAGAAGAAATAGCCAAACGCACCTTCAATCCCCGCCTCGGTATCGAAGGAGGCATTTCCATTATCGGGACCTCCGGCATCGTGAAGCCATTCTCCTCGGAAGCCTTCATCAATTCCATCCGGAAGTCCATGGAAGTGGCAAAGGCAACCCGGAACCCTCGTATCGTCATCAGCTCCGGCGCAAAGAGCGAACGTTTCATCAAGGCGTATTATCCCGACCTCCCCACCCAGGCTTTCGTGCATTACGGCAACTTTATCGGCGAAACCTTGAAAATAGCAGCCGAAGAGCAAGTACCGCACGTCACCCTCGGCGTGATGATGGGAAAGGCCGTGAAACTGGCCGAAGGCAATCTGGATACCCACAGCAAGAAAGTGACCATGAATAAGGAATTCATTCAAGACCTGGCACGCCAGACGGGATGCAGCGAAGAAACACTTGCCGCCATCGGACAGATGAACCTGGCGCGTGAACTCTGGGACATCATTCCCGAAGAGCTGCTGGAAAAGTTTGGCAAGGCACTGATTGAGCTCTGTCACCGGCACTGTGACCCCTTGCTGCCCAACAGCGAACTAACAGTATTACTCATAACCGAAAACGGAAAAATTTACTCATGAAGAAGAAGATAATCATTACCGTCTGTATGGCAATGACCGTACTGACCGGTCTGGCACAAAGCCCGCTGTCCTTTCATGCAAAAGCTGGAATCGGTACCTCCCATTTTCATGGAAAACACTCCAGTAGTGACACCCAAATAGCTTACAAAGCTGGTGTCGGTGCAGAATATGTCCTCAACAAGACCTGGGTGCTGCAATCCGCATTGGAATTCGTGTCCATCGGCGGTAAAGACGAGATAAGCCACATCGGCAAGGCCAAAATGCATGAACTGTATCTGCAAATCCCCCTCATGATAGCGGCCCGCCTCCATCTGGGCAAGGATTATCATGCCTCGCTGAGTGTCGGCCCTTATGCGGCCATAGGTGTGGCAGGCAAGACCTCCGGCGAAACCTACGAATATAGTAGCAGTATCCAGGGAGGATACCAGTTCAAGATAGACACTTTCGGCAGCATGGTAGACGGGAAAATGGGTAACAACCGTTTCGATGCAGGTATTGCTTGGGACTTACTTTTGAATACAGAAGATTCATCATCGGTGCAGAGACACAAGTGGGACTGGTAAAAGTCAATGAGCAGATAAACCAGATGATAGGTCATTCGGAAGAAGGAGGATATTTTCCCAAGAACTTCGCCGCATTCTTCACGCTGGGGTACCGGTTCGGTAAGGGAACATTTTTGCCATACAGAGTTGTTTTAGTATACAAACAGATACTCAACAATATAAACTGAATAATATGGCAAAAGAATTCCTATCCTGCTGGCAGCAATGACAGCCCTCACCTTCGCCCCTCAAACAGCAGAGGCATGTACCGGTATCACCCTGACGGCCAAAGACAATGCGCACGTCGTAGCCCGCACCATCGAATGGGGAGGCAGTGAGCTGAACAGCCAGTACGTCATCGTACCGCGCGGTTATTCGCAACAATCACTGACACCCGGAGGCAGTCTGTCCGGCATGGAGTTCACCTCACGCTATGGCTACGTAGGCCTGGCAGTGGAGCAAAAGGAGTTCGTGGCCGAAGGTCTGAATGAAGCCGGGCTCTCCGCCGGGCTGTTCTACTTTCCCGGATATGGCAAATATGAGGAGTACGACCCCACACGAAAAGCGTCGAGCATAGCCGATTTACAATTGGTATCATGGCTGTTGGGAAGCTTTTCTACTGTGGACGAGGTAAAGGAGGCTATTGAAAATGTAACGGTCATAGCCATTGACCCACGCGCCTCCACCGTACATTGGCGGATTGCAGACAAGACCGGCCGCCAACTGGTATTGGAGTTCATCGACGGACAGCCCCGTTTCTATGAAAACAAACTGGGAGTATTGACAAACTCCCCCGGCTTTGACTGGCAGATGACCAACTTAAACAATTATGTGAACCTCTACCCGGGCAGTGCCGAAAGCAAATCGCTGGGCAATGTGACTATAGCCCCTTTCGGTTCGGGAAGCGGCTTTTTGGGAATTCCGGGAGATGTGACTCCCCCTTCCCGCTTTATCCGTGCCGCTTTCTACCAGACTTCTACACCACCACAGAATACCGCACAGGAAACCGTTCTCCAATGTTTTCAGATACTGAATAACTTTGATATACCCGTAGGCATCGAGTTTCCCCTCGGCCAGGTTCCTGCCAATATTCCAAGTGCCACCCAATGGACATCGGCCACAGATATGACAAACGGTATCATCTACTATCGCACCATGTACAACAGTACAATCAGAAGCATTGATTTGAGACAGATAGACTTCGGGCGCATCGAGTACCATGCAGCTCCCCTCGATAAAGTGAAGCGGCAACCGATAGCTCCCGTGAAAATTGAATAGGGACGCAGAAACTTCAAGATTGCCGCTGTTGCAGTTGTTCCGCCTCCTTCCTCTTCATCTCCGCCAGCACCCCGCAGGTCAATGGAATGGCGAGGAAGAAGGTCAGCATGTCCGACGCCGCCTGGCACATCTCCACCCCTTTCAGTCCTAAGAAATAAGGAAGAATGAAGATGAGGGGGATGAAGAACAGCCCTTGACGGGCAGAGGAAAGTATCGTAGCGCGTACGGGCTTGCGGATAGTCTGCAGCATCATGTTGCTGACCACAATCCATGCACCCAACGGATAGGTGATGAACTGCCAGCGCAATGCTGCCGCACCGGTAGCTACAACAGCAGGGTCTCCCTTGCGGAAGATGGAGACAATCTCCTCGGCATATCCCATACCTGCCACCGCACAAACCAGCAAAAAGAAAAAGCCTACCTTCACACAGAACCAGAATCCTTGGCGCACTCTGGCATACAGCCCGGCACCATAATTGAATCCGCATACCGGTTGGAAGCCTTGCCCGAAACCAATTAGGAAAGCATTGATAAACATAGAGATACGCGTCACAATGGACATCCCTGCAATAGCTGCGTCACCATATGCACCGGCCGCCACGTTCAGCAAAATGGTTGCCACGCTTGCCAGTCCCTGCCGGGTGAGTGACGGAGTTCCACCCCCAATAATTTCCTTGATGAAAGCCAGTGTAGGCGTAAAGTTTCTGTAACGTATACGTATATTTCCTCCTCTGCGCCCCATATATAGCAAAAGGATGAAACTACATATCTGGCTGACTACTGTGGCCAGTGCGGCACCGGATATGCCCATATCGCATACAAAAATCAGGATAGGGTCGAGCACCACGTTGATGACCGCCCCACTCACAATCCCCACCATGGCATACGCCGCATTACCTTGAAAACGTATTTGGTTATTCAGCACCAATGAGGCGGTCATAAAAGGAGTACCCAGCAGAATGATTCCCAAATAGCGCTCCGTATACGGAAGAATAGTAGGCGTCGACCCCAAAGCAAGGGAAAGCGGTGTAAGGAACAGCAATCCCAGCACAGCCAGAGCCGCTCCGATAAACAAGGCAAAAAAGAAGCCGGTGGATGCCATCTTCTCGGCACTCTCCGTTTCCTGCGCCCCCAACTTACGGGAGATGTAGTTCCCCGAACCATGACCGAAGAAGAATCCCACAGCCTGGATAATGGACATCACAGAAAACACGATACCTACGGCAGCCGTAGACTGGGTATTTATTTTACCCACAAAATAGGTATCTGCCATGTTGTAGAAGGACGTCACCAGCATGCTGATGATGGTCGGCACAGCCAATGACGTAATCAGCCGGGGGACCGGAGTCGTCGTTAAGTGGACATAATTATCCTTTGCAGAATGGTGCATCATAGGGAATGGAATGACAAGACTATTTGCAGCAATTTCTCAATGGAGTACACTGTTACCGGCTCCTTGCCCGGTCGATGGAATACGAAGCTGCCGTCTCCCTTCAAATCTCCGGTTTCGATATAAATCTCCGATTCAACATTCCGGTTTGCCAGAATCCCGTTTCTCTGGAGTGCCTTGCGCACCATGGCATACTTCTGCCCGTGGCCCGCCAAGCGTATCTGGGAGGTATATTCATTGGCTACCCTGAACAGTCCCGTTTCCAAATCAAAGGCAATACCCTTACGGGCAAAGAAATTGCTCAGGCTGCCGTTCAACGAAAGGTCCTCGGGAGTACCGATAGTTACGCCGTTCACCTTGTCCATCAGCCATATTTTGTCCGCTATCTGCAGGGCCAGTTCCAAGTCGTGAGTAGAAAGGAAAATCGTCTTGTCCGTTTGCCGGCTGAGCTGGTGAAGCAGTTGCATCATCTCTACTTTACTGGGAAAATCAAGGAAAGCTGTCGGTTCATCCAGATAGATGACGGGAGTTTCCTGGGCGAGCGCCTTGGCTATCATCACCTTCTGCCGTTCACCGTCACTCAGCGTATGCACCATGCGGTGCGCCAGGTGGGGAATGCCTACCAGGGCGATGGATTTGTCCACCACAGTCTTGTCCTCTTTCGAAAGAGTTCCCCAGAAACCGGTGTAGGGGCTACGCCCCAGACCTATCAGTTCTACGACGGACATATTGCGTATATCGCACTTCTCCGTCAGCACCACACTAATGCGCGCGAAGCTGCTTGTCGGTATAGTCCCCAATCTCTTTTCCTTCAATAAATATGTTTCCTCCAAGTTTTGGCTGGAAGGCAGACAACGTACGAAGCAGCGTGGACTTCCCCACTCCATTAGCTCCCAACAAGCAAGTCAGCTCACCACTGTTGATTCCGGCGCAAATGCCGTCTGCCACCACTTTCACATCCCCCTTGCCGGGGTAACCGATGGAAAGATTCTCTATATGTATGGTTTCCTTATTCATTCAATTCTCCTTTCCGTTTTCTAAAAAGTACAGAAGCCACTACCGGCGCACCTACCAGTGCCGTCACCGAGTTGACCGGCAAAGCTCCCTCGAAGCCGGGCATACGGGCTATCAGATTGCAGACCAATGCCAGGGAAGCGCCTACCAGCAATGTGGCAGGCATCAACCACCCGATGGTCCGAAGAGTGAAGATGGCACGGCACAGATGGGGAACCGCCAATCCGATAAACATAATCGGACCGCAATAGGCCGTTACAATAGCCACCAGCACACCGGAGCATGAGATAACCAGCAGGCGTGCCCGCTTGATGTTCAGTCCCAGATTGCGTGCATAGCCATCGCCCAGCCAGCAACAGATTCATCGTCTTTATCAGCAGGAAGGACAACGGAAGCAGCACAGCCATGATGCAGACAAACAGCACCATCTGGTCGCCCGAAACACGGGCAAAGCTACCCAATCCCCAAATGACATATGCACGTATATCTTCCTCCACACTGAAATATTTCAATACGCCGATGACGGCACTTGCCACATAGCCTATCATCACACCGATTATCAGCAGCGTCACGTTGCCCTTCACCTTCTGGGAGACATAGACAATGAGCGCCATCACAGCCAGCGCACCGATAATGGCGGCAACCGACAAGGCAACCTCGCCATATACC
>OIFH01000143.1_pt1 | contig 11062 bp, 13 predicted proteins | sample 1581951 | NCBI WGS metagenome assembly OIFH01 (sample SAMN04414075, study PRJEB24778) | human gut metagenome | material: faecal | host: Homo sapiens | reverse complement strand
GGACCTAATATCGTAAAAAGCCGAGAGTAGCGGATACACAATTGGAATATTCCCGCAAATATCGTATGCCATTGCTGAAAGACGATACGTTCAAAGGGCGAATCAACAGGGTGCTTCACTTTCTGAAGACGAACTATCCGGACAAGCAAGTGATTCTGCTGACTCCGCTTCATCGTGCGCAAGCCCGCTTCAGCAGTGAAAATGTACAGCCCGACGAAGGATTCGCCAATCAAATAGGCGTTTATATAGATGAATACGTCCAAGCTGTCAAAGAAGCCGGCAATGTATGGGCAGTACCCGTCATCGATCTTCATAGCCTTAGCGGATTATACCCGCTAAACGATTCGTGCTCCATTTATTTTCATGATGCGGATACCGACAGGCTGCATCCTAATGCGACAGGCCATCGCAGGATGGCAAAAACTTTGCTGTATCAGTTGTTGGCACTTCCGGCAACGTTCTGATGCCGGTATAAACGAACTGGCTGGCTATTATTCAGAGATATATGATAAGAAGGCAAAGAAGTGGGAAACTTGCCATTCTTATCATATATTTTATTGATAATTACTAACAGCCGACTGGAGTTGTCCAATCAGCCGACCCTTGTCGTCCAATCGGACAACTTCCGTCGGCTGATTGGACAACTCCAGCCGGCTTCTTATATGTAAGCTGTTTTAATTTGATAGGACTGACATATCCGATGCGAAAGTTGCTAAACCGGAATCCACGGCTGAGCGACAAGGAGAACGGAAGAATCCGTAGGAAGAGGAGTCTGAAAACGTCAGATAAAGGAGGAGATGTAGGAAATAGGCGATATGATAGAATATTGTCTTTTTTAGACAAAATTATTCGCTTTCTATTTATTAATAAGTGTGTTTATTTGTTGGGCATGATACATATTGGTATGAAGGTTACACATCATTTACAATAGATATGAAAAGAAAAATGACAATTTTAGGGATACTTTGTATGAGTATGCCAATCGTAATGGGACAACAAAGCTCATTTAGCGATCAAGAACGAAAAACATCCGATACTGCCGTTTATTTGGATACGAATAGACCAATCGAAGAGCGAGTGAAAGATGCATTGAACCAGATGACCCTTGAAGAAAAGGTGAAGATGATTCATGCTCAGTCTAAATTTAGTTCGGCAGGCGTTCCCCGTCTCGGAATCCCCGAAGTATGGGCTACCGACGGTCCTCACGGTATCCGTCCGGAAGTGTTGTGGGATGAATGGGATCAGGCGGGATGGACAAACGACTCCTGTATTGCCTATCCGGCACTGACGTGTCTTGCTGCTACATGGAATCCCGAAATGTCGCACCTTTATGGGAAAGGTATCGGTGAAGAGGCGCGTTATCGCAAGAAGGATATCTTGTTGGGCCCCGGTGTGAATATCTACCGTACTCCCTTGAACGGACGTAACTTCGAGTATATGGGAGAAGACCCGTATCTATCCGCCACTATGGTGGTTCCTTACATCAAAGGTGTACAAGAGAACGGGGTAGCTGCCTGTGTGAAGCATTATGCATTGAACAATCAGGAGTTCAACCGTCATACCACTAATGTGCAATTGAGTGATCGTGCTCTTTATGAAATATACCTGCCTGCTTTTAAAGCGGCTGTTCAGGAAGGTGGAACATGGTCGATTATGGGCTCTTATAATCTTTATCAGGGACAGCACGCTTGTCACAACAAACGTCTGCTTAAAGATATTCTTCGTGATGAATGGGGTTTTGATGGCGTTGTAGTGTCCGACTGGGGAGGTGTGCACAACACCGAACAGGCTATTCACAATGGTATGGACTTGGAATTTGGTTCCTGGACGAACGGACTGTCTGCCGGAACGAGAAATGCGTATGATAATTATTACCTTGCTTTCCCTTACCTGAAACTGATAAAAGAGGGTAAAGTAGGGACAAAGGAACTGGACGAAAAGGTTAGCAATGTTCTTCGTCTGATATTCCGTACTTCAATGGATCCGCACAAACCGTTCGGCTCTTTAGGCTCTCCCGAGCACGGACGAGCCGGACGCAGATAGCTAAAGAAGGAATTGTATTGTTGCAGAACAACGGTAACGTATTGCCTATCGATTTGAATAAAACGAAGAAAATAGCAGTGATCGGTGAAAATGCGATAAAGATGATGACTGTGGGCGGTGGTAGTTCTTCTTTGAAAGTGAAATATGAGATTTCGCCATTGGATGGACTGAAAAACCGTGTGGGCTCAAAAGCGGAAGTAGTATATGTCCGTGGGTATGTAGGCGATCCGACAGGAGAGTATAACGGTGTGAAAACCGGTCAGGATTTGAAGGACAACCGTTCGGAAGATGAACTGCTCGCAGAGGCTTTGCAAGTGGCTAAAGATGCCGACTATGTTATCTTCTTCGGTGGCTTGAACAAGAGCAATCATCAGGACTGTGAAGATTCGGACCGTGCCTCTTTGGGTTTGCCATACGCGCAGGATAGAGTGATAAGCGAACTGGCAAAGGTGAATAAAAACCTGATTGTTGTCAATATCTCCGGCAATGCAGTGGCTATGCCTTGGGTGAATGAAGTGCCTGCTATTGTTCAAGGTTGGTTCCTGGGTTCGGAAGCCGGAACAGCTCTTGCTTCCGTATTGGTGGGAGACGCCAATCCTTCAGGAAAACTTCCTTTCACTTTCCCTGCAAAACTGGAAGATGTAGGTGCTCATAAACTGGGCGAATATCCGGGTAATAAAGAAGAACTGGCACAGTCTAAACATAGAGGGGACACCATTAATGAAATCTATCGGGAAGATATTTTCGTAGGTTATCGCTGGGCGGATAAAGAGAAAATCAAACCGTTGTTCCCGTTCGGACACGGATTGAGCTACACTACTTTCGCCTATGGAAAACCCTCGGCCGACAAGAAAACAATGACAGCAGATGATACCATTTCTTCACAGTCAATGTGAAGAATACAGGCACTCGTGAAGGTCAGGAGGTTGTTCAGCTTTATATCAGTGATAAGAAATCCTCGCTCCCTCGTCCGGTAAAAGAGTTGAAAGGTTTCCAAAAAGTGAAACTGGCTCCGGGCGAAGAGAAAGCAGTAACGCTGACGATTGATAAGAAAGCATTGAGCTTCTTTGATGATGCCAAACACGAATGGGTGGCCGAACCGGGCAAGTTTGAGGCGATCATCGGTAGTTCATCCAGAGATATTAAAGGTATTGTACCATTTGAGTTGAAATAGGTAGATGTTTGGTTAGAGATCTTTTTTAGGAGATGAGGCGGTTCCGGGTACAGGAGCCGCCTTCTTTGTTTATAGTCAGGATAGAACTTACTACCATTCACCCTTAATTTGTATTATCTTCCCATATAGGAAAAAGTAGCTTTAAGTTCGATGAGAAAAGGATAAAATCGAATTTGTCCACAAACTGTGGACGATTTGCCAGTTTCGTATAGAATCGAATAATTTTTCCCACTGGATATTTATTTCCCACCTTTTCAACTCCCCTTTCACCTTTTCTCTGTTTCCTCGATGAATAAGGAGTTTATGGGTGAAGGGCAACAATTTCACCATCTCTTCACCAGTAGCGATTAGTTTCAAGAATTGTTTCAAGGCTTGAAACAATCCGTTTCTCGGTGTGAAACACTTTGTTTCCCTGCTTGAAACACTTTGTTTCAAGGCTTGAAACTTTTAGTTTCAAATAGGGTTGAAACTAATTGCGAAATAGCTTTATTAATATTGCTCAATGGTGTACCAGTTTGAGACAATCATCGGTAGTTCATCCAGAGATGTGAAAGGTACTGTGCCGTTTGAATTGAAATAGGTTAATGTTTGGTTAGAGATTCTTTTAAGGAGATGGCGGCGAGTTTGGGTATTCGCAAAATGCTAAGTGGTTGTAACAAATCGACTTAGCGTTTTTTTATTACCTACATTTTCTCTGTGTTTGCAAAAAATAGTAAGAAAATAGTCGTTTCGCTTGGTAAAGTGTTGTATCATAAGTAATTTTGGGAAAAATAACAATCAAGGTAACCTATGATGGAAAAGGGTATTTGGCAGGAAATAGAGGAACTGTATATGGAGTTTCAGCAACTCGGTATCAGTCAATCGGTAGACTATGAGAAGTACTACCTCTATTCTCTTATTACCCATTCTACAGCCATTGAAGGTTCTACACTAACCGAAATGGATGCACAGCTTCTTTTTGATGAAGGTGTAACAGCTAAAGGAAAGCCGTTGGTATATCATCTGATGAATGAGGACCTGAAGAAAGCATACGAGCTTGCCAAAGAGGAAGCGCAATGTAATACTGCTATAACTCCTGTCTTTCTTGCAGAAGTTAAATGCTACTTTGATGCGGACAACAGGGGGGATACATAATACAATAGGCGGCTCTTTTGATTCTTCCAGAGGAGAGTTTCGTTTGTGTGGTGTTACGGCTGGTGTAGGTGGGCGTTCTTATATGGGTTATCAAAAAGTATCTGCTAAAGTAGAGGAACTTTGCTTCCTGTTGCAGGAGCGGCAAAAGAGTGTGGAAACATTTCGTGAACAATACGAACTAAGTTTTAATGCTCACCTCAATTTAGTGACTATTCATCCTTGGGTGGATGGCAACGGGAGAGCAGCTCGTTTATTGATGAACTACATTCAATTCTGCTATCATCTTTTTCCCGCTAAGATTTTTAAAGAGGATAGGGTAGATTATATCCTTTCTTTACAACAAGCACAAGATGATGAAACCAGCCAGCCTTTTTTGGATTTCATGGCGGTGCAATTGAAAAAATCACTGTCTTTGGAAATTCAAAATATAAAGCTTCTCACAATAAAGGATTTAGTTTTATGTTTTAATCTTGTAGGGCTTCTTTTGATAAGACTTCCACTCATTTGTATATTGTGTTGTTTAGTATTAATACTTGAGTTATAGGCTATTAATACTTTGTATCTAGGTTATTAATACTTGAGTTGTTGGATATATATACCCAAGACGCAGGATATATATATCCAACGTGCAGGATATATATGCCCAATACATTGGATATATATACCCAACAAATTGGATGTATACACCCATTAATCTATATGATGTAAGCATCTCTATAGTGCTATCTTGTCATTTATCCTTCTGTTTTTTATCTTGTAAGCGTCTCTGCGATGTCGTATTGTTTTATTTTGTGAAGGAGGTGAAGGATGGCTCTTTCTGTATTTTGCATCCTCTTTCACCATAAAGTTTTGATTTATAGTCATTCAGCTAAAGGTGAAACCGGTGAACCTTCAAAATGAATCTTATAGTTGCAAGTAGTCTTTAGACGGTTCTGTCTTAAGCTTATTGCTGTAAACTTCAATTAATACTGATTTTCTTTTCTCTTTTCTGATTTTATATTCTATCTTTGCAATGCTCTTTATCAAAATCCACAGCAGGGAAGCCTGCTGTATCTAATGTGGCAAGCTTTTTTTTATGCTTGTCCCATTTTCCTATATGGCGGTTTCGCACCCCCATGTAGGATGTTAATGCACCTACTGCCTGTTGTGGATGGTGAAGAGCAATGGGACAGGCGGAACCGCTTCTTTTATTCCTTAAAACTACCTTTCTGTATCGCCCCATTAAACTTAATTTATTCACCATTAATTAAAATTCTTATGGAAGAAGTTTTAAGCAACCAGGAGGCCCGTCCGGGGGACACGACGCAACTCATGCACGCTATCTTTTCATCCGATGATGAAATGATGTCTTTTTATCTGACCCTCAATTGTTTTATGAATCCTGAAAGCTATCTAGTGGAACGAACAGATCGAAAGAGACTGGAGGATTTAGCTAATACGCTTTATAGTAATGTGGCGGCCTTTGAAGCTATCCGTACTTATAAGTCGATAAGTGTGAAAGAGGTGATTAGAGGATTCGGCGCGCACATGATGAATACGCAAATCTCCAATACCAATCGTTTCCAGAGTGCTGATGCAGTGGGAACGTTAATGAATTGTATACTGAAATACCACTAAAAACAGTTGGCAATTTAAAAAAATGGATCGGAATAACAATATACATCTTCAGAATGTACGATACTTATTGAATCGGTTGGATGCGGCAGAATCTAATGAAGAGAAGAATCGTGAAGAAGTAGCGGTATAAACAGCTTTATAGAGCTCATTTAGTGATTATGGTTTAGTTGAGAGTATGATATGAGATACATCACATGTGACGCTATCGCTAAACCCTAATCATTTTGTCAATGATAGAAATATTTATAGATAATGACAGTTTGAAGCGGTAAACATTTTCCTCCAGATGGGAGGGCTACAATAACTTCATGAACTCTGTTATAGTTACAATTTTTGTCCGGTTATGTTTTTCTAGGACTAATAAATCTTTGTCTCCAGTAACAATGTAGTTAGCTTTGATCGTATCGGCTAGAGAGAGTAAATAAAGATCTTTTTTGTCTCTAAGCTCTGATTTGCTTTTTGTTTGGATGACGACATATTTTCCGTTAGCAGCTTACGGCATACATATATTTCTAATGAGGGATGGGTAAGTAATGTGCGCATAGTCGCAATCTTGCGTCCTAGCATGAATGAAATCCATAGATTTGTATCAATAATTATTCTCATTTCTCGTATCTTATAGCATTTAATTCTGCAAGAATTTCTTCTTCAGAAAGATTCACTCTTTTTGGACGTGATGCTATATAGTCTTTTAAAAAGTCTTCTCTGATATCAATGTCCCAACCCATTTTCTTTGCAAGCTCTTTGAAGAATTTTATATCAGACTTTGGTATACTCAAAAAAAACACCTTGATTCATAGTTGTATCCATAACTATTTCCCTTTCATTATTAAGTATCTAACGAATACAAAGATAAGAAAGTTCTCTTGTTTCTCAAATCATTTACCATATCTTTATTTCACTTTAGCAAAAATGAAGGATAACATACTGGGCACAAACAATGTGAGGTTATCGCTTGCCTAGTACCAACAGACTTTCCGGTCCCATATTGAACAACAGATCTATGATACTCAAATTAGGCAGGAAACCCAGTTTGGACTCAAAAACCTGATAGTAAGGTTGTGGAACAAACTCTGTATCCACTTCCCTGAAATCCTTTTTCGGATGAATTACTTCCCGAAAATCGGATTCTCCGGGAGCAAACTCCATCTTATATTCGGAAGTGCGCTCAATGGTGGGGTGAATATCAATCAGTTCACAGACCATCCGGCAGAGTTCTTCGTTGAAATCGATTAAAAACTCGTATTTCTTTTCATAGAAGGGGTGGAAGTCGTCCTTGTAGTACTCAAAGAAAGGAGTATTGTTGTAGGCCGATTCGATGGCGTTCCAATGTAGATGTCTCCAATTGCCGTGGTCGGAGATGCGGATATCCTTCATTGGGCACTTCAATGTATCGGGCTTTACGGTTGGGATGGAAAGAGCTAACTCACCCGATGGGCCGGCAATGGTGCACCGGTTGCGGTAGGTTTGTTTTATATAGTGGTCGTATTGTTCTACAAATACCTTGTCATAAGCCAGTAGTTTGGTATAATATTCAACGGGAGCGAGATAGGCTGAAGATAAATAAGCGATGTTCATTTCTTTCATTTTAATTCGTTTAGGAGGCTCTGTTATTAAGGATATTATGAGATATTATGAAGGGGTTGTTTCTTTGATGATCCGGAAGATTATTTCACTGTTCTGAAGAAACGCCTCCATCGATATCCGTCAAATAAACCTGTTTCTTTTTCTTTAGAGAACCAAATGATGGAGGCTTTTCCGATGATATGGTCTTGCGGGACAAATCCGAAGAGCCGTGAGTCGGAGAAGTTGACGGTATTGTTACGACCCCATCCAATAGTAATCTTTGGTGAAATAACAGTGTTGTGTGGGTTTTCCGTCCACGTAGAGAGTGTCGTTCTTTATTTCTGCCTGTTTGCCTTCGTGCATCACGAGGGTATTCCGCAGCAAGGTCATGTTCCAGGGATAGACCCGGATAAATTTCCCTTTTCCGGGGACAATCAGCGGATTTGGTTCGGCATCTTCTTTGTTTGACAAAGGTTGGACGAAACTCTCTTTCCCATTCATGGCCTGTTCCAACAGATAATATTCGTAACGGCTGAAACTGCGTACATGGGTGCTGTCATTACTTCCCATCAATCCGTCGTTGGTGATGGAAAGGGTATGCATGAGTGACGTAATCAGATTTTCTTTTGAGGCGGGATACGAATAAAGTCTTTTCTTATCCGGGTTAAACTGTGCCTCCGGAGAAATAACGGAGAAAAGAGAATCGACCAATAACGTATCTCCCGGAACTCCGAGACAGCGGCTGATATAGATTTCCCGACGGTCGATGAGAGGTTGCCGGATTCCGGCAGGATTATTGAATACTACGATGTCTTGCCGACGCACAGGACTCTCGCACCAGCGTGATAAGAGAAAAGCGACATGAAAGGAATCCGCAGCCCGTAACTCCATTTGTTGACCAGGATACGTTCACCCTGAAAAATGGAATTCTCCATGCCGGTGGAAGGGATAAGGCAGGACGTGAAAGCAAATCCCCGGAGCAGAAGCACTACGGCTACTGCTCCGGCAAATGCTAGTATCCATTTGAATTTACGAATGTTCATCAACTTTTATCACCTTATCACTCTATTCTATCCGTACACTTATCAGTCCACCCACTTGAAGAGGCGGTTCCAGCGAATCTTGCCGTCGAACCATCCACGGTCTTTGTCAAGCGATAGCCATACAACAATCGGTTTGCCCACTACGTGATCTTCGGGTACAAAACCCCAATAACGGGAGTCGGCGGAGTTGTGACGGTTGTCACCCATCATCCAGTAATAATCCATTTTGAAGGTGTACTCGTTGGTCTTTTCACCGTTGATGTAGATACCGTCCGGTTTCACTTCCAGCTTATTGCCTTCGTAGGCTACGATGCAACGCTCATAGATAGGCAGGTTGTCTTCTGTGAGGGTAATGGTAGCTCCTTTGGCAGGAATCCAGATCGGACCGTAATTGTTGCGGTTCCATTTGGTATAAAGATTGAGCGGATACATCTGTCCGGCATAATCTTCGGGTTCCATTACTATTTTGCTGATTAGCTTTTTGTTGCCCAAAAGCGTTTCATACATCTTCTTGGTTAGCGGGAAATGATATACCGGATTCAGTTTGCCTTGTGCATTCCGGCTGTCCAGTCCCATTTCCAGCAGTCCGCTTTCCCAGCCGGAGTCTTCTATCAGCATGGTGTCGTCCTTGCTGATACCCAGTTCACGAAGCATATCTTCGGGAATGTACGGACCAGTGGTCTGTACGAAATAGTTGAATTGCAGGTTTTCGGGGTTCTCAATCGCTTTACCGTCAATCATAACCTGTCCGTCTACAATCTGAAGGGTATCACCGGGCAGGCCGACACAACGCTTCACATAATTCTCGCGACGGTCTACCGGACGCCAGAGGACTTCACCGTAAGTGCGCGGGTTGTTCATTATCTGTTTACGTCCGGCAGCATAGTACAAATCATAGATGGCACGTTGCTGGGCGCGTGTCAGACTATCCATTTCAATCTGTTTGGAATAGATACGTTGTCCCTCGCCGTAAGCCAGCGTATAGAAGTCCGTTGTCTGTTGGTAGTTCACTGCTACCGTATCTCCTGCGGGGAAATTGAAGACAACAATGTCATTCAGTTTCACTTTGCCGAAGCCCGGTACCCGTTTGTACTTCCATTGTGGCCACTCGATATATGATTTAGTATTGAAGACAGGTAATGTATGCTGCGCCAACGGCATGGAAAGGGGAGTGTTCGGTACGCGGGGACCGTAACTCATCTTGCTCACATACAGGAAGTCGCCCACCAGCAATGATTTTTCCAATGAAGAAGAAGGAATCTGATAATTCTGGAAGATGTAGATATTGACGAAGTAGACAGCAACCAACGCAAACACGATGGCGTCTACCCAGCTCATGATACTGCGGACAGCCGGATTCTTCGACTTCTTCCAAAAAGACCAGGGAATTTTCTTTGTGATATAAATATCGAAAATGAAAGGAACAACAATTAATCCCCACCAACTCCGTACCCAGATTAGGAAGATGAGGTAAAGTAGAATAGCAGTGGCACATTTGATCCATTGTGCGCGTGTGGCTTGTCTCATAATGTTATATTTGTTTAGAACTAGCTTCTGATATTTTAGTCATTCAAGAACGGGAATAAATCACTCATACCCAAAAAACCTTCGTGTGTGGCAGTATATTCGGCTGCCAATACGGCTCCCAATACAAACCCGCCGCGGCTCTTGGCATCGTGGGTGATAGAAATGGTGTCTATATCGGACTCATAACGGATGGTATGAAGTCCGAAAACTTCACCCTCACGGATCGAGCAGATAGGAAGTTCGTTAGGAGCACAATCGTTGGTTCCGCTAATGGCTCCGTCCGGCGCAAGGAAAGTTCCTTTCACCCATTTGTCCTTACGGTCTATCTTTTCCAGAATACCTTCCGCCAGTGTAATAGCTGTTCCGCTGGGGGCATCCAGCTTGTGGATATGATGTGTCTCGCTCATGGTGACATCGTATGCAGGGAACTGATTCATGATTTTAGCCAGATACTTGTTGAGAGCGGAGAAGATGCTGACTCCCAGGCTGAAATTGGACGACCAGAAGAGTGTTTGGCCCCCTTCCGTGCAGAGCTTCTTGATTTCTTCGCCATGCTCCGCCATCCATCCGGTACTGCCCGATACCAGTTTCACACCGGCTTTGAACGCTTTCATATAATTGCTGTAAGCTACCATCGGATTGGTAAACTCAATGGCCACATCGGCCGATTTGAATGCTTCCGATTCGAAGTCATCCTGATTATTGATGTCAATGATGCAGACGATTTCATGTCCGCGACTACGGGCAACCTTTTCTATCTCTTTGCCCATCTTTCCGTAACCGATCAGTGCTATTTTCATTGTTTTCTGACTTATATTCAAAATAATAGTCGCAAAGATAAGATTTTTATTACATTTGCAGTGCACATTAACTTTCTGTTAACATGGAACACCTTCTCCACTATGTGTGGAAACATAAATTATTCCCTCTCAAAATACTGCAAACCACCAAAAGGCTT
>OIFH01000142.1_pt1 | contig 11134 bp, 12 predicted proteins | sample 1581951 | NCBI WGS metagenome assembly OIFH01 (sample SAMN04414075, study PRJEB24778) | human gut metagenome | material: faecal | host: Homo sapiens | reverse complement strand
GTCCGTGATGCCTAGTTCTTCGCGGACTTCCCGTTTGAGTGCGATTTCTACGCTTTCGCCCAGGTCAATATGTCCGCCAACGGCTGTGTCCCATTTCCGGGCTGGATGTCTTTCCATTCCGGACGTTTCTGCAGATATAAATCTCCTTTCGAATTGAAAACGTGAAGATGGATGACAGGATGAAGGAGCTTGCTTCCGCTATGGCATTCTCCGCGTGTGGCGGCTCCGGTGATGTTTCCCTGTTTGTCTACGATGGGAAACATTTCTTGATTATTATCGCTTGGCATAGTTGTTTTTACTTTTTGGTTTACGGTATCAGCAGAGAAGAATCTCCATAACTCAGAAAACGGAAATCGTGCGCCAGCGCATAATCATAAATTGTGCGCCAGTTCCCTTCACGAAGGCGGAAACCAAAAGTAACAGCGTACTTTGCGGCTGGTGAAAGTTGGTCACCATCGCTTTCACTATCTTATACTGATATCCCGGAGCTATGATAATCTGCGTACTGCTGTGAAGGGCTTCCAGCCCGTTCCTGTCGAGGTAACCTAAAATCTTTTGCAGTGCGACTACAGGCGGAATCTGATCATACTTTTCGTATGGCTGCCATTGTTTGACGTGCAGTTCTTCTTCCGTAGCATCGGGATTTTCCGCCAATGTTACTCCGATGTGATACAGGCTTTCGAGCGTACGCACCGAAGTGGTGCCTACAGCAACAGCGCAACCGTCATGATCGATCAGCTTTTTGATCGTAGCCCGATTGACGGAGATATACTCCGTATGCATCTCATGTCCTTCTATCTCTTCGCTTTTCACGGGCTTGAAGGTTCCTGCGCCTACATGAAGTGTCAGTTCTTCCAGATCAATGCCTTTTTCCTGCAATGCTTCCAGTACACGGGGAGTGAAGTGCAGTCCGGCTGTCGGTGCGGCTACCGAGCCTTTTATTTTGGAATAAACGGTCTGATAAGTTTCTTTATCGCTCTCTTCCGTATCCCGGTTCAGATATGGGGGAATCGGCAGTTCTCCGAACACTTCGAGGATATCGGCAAAGGTTACTTCCGGATTGTCCCAGGAGAAATCAATCCAGTGGCTGGTGCCCCTGCATTCTCCACGGGTAGCGGTCAGAGTGATCGGGAAACCTTTTACCGTCATCTCCCGTTTCAGTGCTCCGTCTTTCCATTTCTTCAGGTTACCGATCATGCAGAGCCAGGCAGCGTGTTCCGTTTGCTGGAAGTTCAATACATAATCGTTGGGCTGAATCGGTTCCAGACAGAAGACCTCGATCAGCGCCCCCGTTTCTTTGCGGAAGTGGAGGCGTGCCTGAATCACCTTCGTGTTGTTGAATACCATCAGGCTTCCTTTCGGAAGATAGTCCGGCAAGGATGTGAAGACATCTTCGCTTACTTCACCGTGGCGATATACCAACAGTTTTGACTGGTCTCGTACTGCTAAAGGAAATTTGGCGATTCGTTCATCCGATAGTGGATAGTTGTATTCGCTGATGTGAATATGTTTCGGGTCTTCTTTCATTCTCGTTTCAATAAAAAAAGCATCAATAACCCATCGATTATCAATGCTTTGTCGGTAGTCGGGATGACAAGATTCGAACTTGCGACCACACGCCCCCCAGACGCGTACTCTACCGGGCTGAGCTACATCCCGAATTGCGGGTGCAAATGTACGGCTTTATTTTAAAATAGCAAATATTTATAGTGCTTTTTTTATTGAATGAACCTATATTTTGCAGTTTCAAGGCTTTCGGTCAACGTGTCCTGCTCTCTTTTTACTTGTATGCCTGCTTCGCAAGGCAATGGCTTTGAGCGGGCAGGCATACTTTGAATGAAGTTATTGCAGGTTTAGGCTGTTTCTTACGGAAGTGATAGCCGGACTTTCGGGCGTTACGGATTTCCGGGTACAATAATCGAATTCCGCAGATTTTTCGCCGCTAAATGATTTCCACTTCAGTTTCAATTTAACGGTCTTGCCTTCTGTATCAGGCAGGGCATCCAACTTGAAAGCAACCAGTCCGTCCGCATACCTGCCGTAAATGTCGCCCTTGGCATTGTGGCGGAATTCTACTTCATACGGGTTTTCCGGATTCTCGCTCAGCAGCAGATTGACAAAGTGCTTTGTTTGATAGTCTCCTTGCTGAGTTCTAAAGCGAAGGGTCAGATAACCGTCTTCTGCGATGGTTACCCAATCGTTCACTATTTCCACCGGGTCGGTGCCGTATACGGTATCGTTCTCTTCACCCAAATCCGGGGCGATGGGTTTGGTAAGGATACTGTCTATCCAGTTTATATGTACAGCTTGGGTGTAGATATCGCTGGGCTCGTCCACTTCCTTGTAGTTTACTAAAGCGCGGACTTCCTTCTCGCCGTAGGGAGATTTCGTCATGTTGGTAGGCAGCAGAGTGGTCTTGTCATCCAATTGCAGAAAGACTGTCTGGTCTGCATCGGTCTTTACCGTTACCAGGGCATTGGGGAATCTCATGGCATAATTATCATCGTCGTCCAGGCACGATTGGAGGCTTAAGGAGCTGATGGTTGCAATAGCGATTAAAATTTTCTTGTTAAAGATTGACTTCATTTTCATAGTGTACTCTTTTAAATTAAACATTTGGAATAGGTCTTGCTTTTATAGAAATAGCATATTTGCGAAAACCCTGCATGCAGCATTGTTAATTAATGATAAGAGCCGGAGTAAGCTGGTGCGGAATATTATTCCCCGATACATGAAAGATATTTGTATATCAGGTGGAATATGATTACCTTTGCTGTATGAGATGCACATCTCGCGTGTGTTGAGATGTATGTCTCGAACTGCATGAGATGTGCATCTCGTGCATGTTGGGGAATAGCTGTCCGGCCGTATGGAAACTGGCTTTCTGTTTAGGGGAAGTAACCTCGGGTGGGGTGTCAGCAGTCTGGTTGCAGTAAGAAACATTATGTTCATTGTGAAAAGAGTATGAGTATAGTCTATTTGGTTCGAAAGAAGGTTTTCCGCACGGCAGAAGGGGTGAAGCAACTCTATTATGCTGTGCAGCGTGTGTTACAGCGGCGTGGAGGTGTGACGGCAGAGCTGCTGGCGCAGCGTATGGCATCCAGAAAAGGGATGAGTTCGGGAGACGTGCAGAGTGTATTGATAGATTTGCCGAAGTTTATAGAGGAAGCGCTGATGGAGGGAGAGTCGGTGACCATTAAGGGGCTGGGTTCCTTCCATGTGGCGGTGACGAGTGACGGGTTTGAGCATCCCGACGATGTGATGCCGGGCAAGGTACGCTTATCCCGTGTCTATTTTCGTCCGGATAAGTCGCTGGTGGCGAGGCTGAACAGCGGGATGGATTTCTACCGTTATCCGCTTAGCCGATATTTCCCTCACGATATGTTGCGACCGGAAACGCTGCGAAAGGAGCGGGCCGAGGGAAAGACGGGAATTCCGGATGAAGACCCAGTTGGGATGGAAAATGATACGGAGGACTTTTCGGGGGGAGGAGTGAGCGATGAATGTGGAAGAATTCAGAGAATACTGTCTCTCCTTGCCGGGAGTGAGCGAGAAGATGCCTTTTCCTAATGTGGCCGACAGATACAGCCGCGATGTGCTTTGCTTTTATGTGGGCGACAAGTGGTTCTGCTTTGTCAATATCGAAGTGTTCGACTTCTGCTGCATCAAGTGCCGCCCGGAGGAATCAACGGAGCTGCGGGCAAGGTACGAGGGGGTGAAGCTGGGGTGGCACATGAACAAGAAGTATTGGAACAGTGTGTATTTTAATCAGGATGTACCGGACAGCATTATCCGAGAACTGGTGGCACGCTCCTATCGGCTGGTTGTGGAGAGCCTGCCGAAGAGGGAGCGGGAGCGTTATACCCCCATGCACTCCCTATAAAAGTCGAACATTTCGAAGATAGTCTCCTTGTCTGCCGTCTGGTTGAGACAGATGTCACCCACTTCTTTCAATAGGGTGAAGTTGATGACTCCGGCGGTATTCTTCTTGTCATGCTTCATCAGTTCGTACAGCTGGTCGTACTGTTTGCAGTTGAAGGTGAAGCTGCCATAATTCTCTTTGACGAATTGGATGGTCTGGCGCATCTTGTCCTTCGGGAATCCGGTCTTTATATAAGAAAGGTAGAGTTCGCAGACCAGCCCCCATGCCACTGCATAGCCGTGCAGCACCGGACGCCTTTCGGCAAGGGCGAGGCTTTCGAAGGCGTGTCCCACGGTGTGCCCCAGGTTCAAGGCTTTGCGGATGCCATGTTCCAGTGGGTCCTCTTCTACGATGCGTTCCTTTACCTGCACGGAACGTCCTACCATGGACTTCAGCAAGGCATAATCTATCTTCTCCGTATCGAAGGCCAGCAGTTCCGCCAGATGTTCCGGGGTACTGATGAGGCCGTGCTTCAGCATCTCCGCATAGCCGGAGAAGAAGTTATGGGCATCGAGGCTGCGCAGGAACTCGGTTTCCAGCAGCACGCAGGCGGCAGGAGCAAAGACGCCGATTTCATTCTTCAGACCGTTGAAGTTGATGCCCGTCTTGCCTCCCACGGAAGCGTCGACCATGGCGAGCAGCGTAGTGGGAACGTTGATGTAGGCGATGCCCCGCTTGAAGGTGGAAGCGGCAAAACCGCCAAGGTCGGTCACCATGCCACCGCCCAGATTGATGAGCAGGGAGTGGCGGCTGGCCCCTTTCTCACTCAGGGCTTGCCATACGGCAGCCAGCGTTTCCATATTCTTGTGCACATCTTCTGCCCCGATAATAATCTCTTCCGCTTCTTCCAGGGCGGGGATACCGTCCAGATGCGGGCGGCAGAGGCGGTGGGTATGCTCGTCGGTAAGGATGAAAAGCTTGTCATGGGGACACTTCGCTATGGCATGCGTCAGGCTGTTTGCCAGTCCTTCGCAAAGGATTACTTCTTGTTTACTCATCTTGTTAATTACAAATTACGAATTACCAATTACTGATGTTACGGATTATGAAGGAAAGGGAGCCTTCTTCATTATATTGTGGCACAAAGATAGCTCTTTTGGCAATAAAACGTTATCTTTGTCCCGCGAAATTCTATGGGTGGCAAGGTGTTTCCGTCATCTGCCTCCCGCTATTTGTAATTAGTAATTTGTAATTGATTGATAGAAATGAGAGCATTACTTCCCGTTTATTGCCGTCCGTTGGGTTATTTCATCATAGCTCTGGCGTTGTTCCTTCCTTTCATATTCCTATTGTGGGGAAAAGTGACAGATGCCAACTTGCTGTTTTACAAGGAATGCTCCAAACTCCTGATGATGATGGGGGCACTGATGATAATCTTTGCCTTGACGAAGAACGAGAATAAGGAGATAGAGCAGGTGCGCAACAAGTCCACGCGCAATGCCATCTTTCTGACCGTTCTTTTTATCTTCGGCGGTATGCTCTACCGGGTGGCGCAGGGTGACCTCCTTTCGGTCGATTCTTCTTCTTTTCTCATATTTCTTATATTGAATGTGCTTTGCTTGGAATTTGGTTATAAAGAAAGCGACAGTTGATAGATTATTTAAGCGGAATAGTCGATAAATAAAGCAAATCGTCATGTGGGGCATTAAACCTTTTGCCCGGAAGTCTGTCAAATGAAACAGTGAATAAAAGGCATTGTTCATTTAGAATAGACAAAGAATAGACACATGAAGAAAATTATCACGGGGATGGCGTTGCTGTTGGTAACAACGCTGTCTGCATTTTCACAGACCAAAAACATTACGGTATCGGGCCGTGTCGTGGAGGACACCAAGGAGCCTGCGATACAAGCTACCGTGCAGTTGCTTTTGTTGCCAGACAGTGTTCAGGCATCGGGTACGGCCACTACGGCACAAGGTTATTTCACTCTTCCCAAAGTCAGTGCGGGTAAATACGTGCTGAAGGTTTCCTACATCGGATTCAAGAGCCAGTACATCCCTTTACACCTTATGCTACGACAACTGCCAAGAACGTGGGTACACTGACATTGGAAACGGATGCGGTGATGCTGGCCGAGGCTGTGGTTACGGCAGAAGCGCCGCAAGTGCAGGTGGTGGAAGATACACTGGTATATACTTCATCTGCCTATCGTACCCCCGAGGGAGCCATGCTCGAGGAGTTGGTGAAGAAGCTGCCCGGTGCGGAGATTGACGACGAGGGTAATGTGAAAATCAACGGTAAGGACTTGTCGAAGATTATGGTCGACGGCAAGGAGTTCTTCGGTGGAGACGTAAAGACCGGTTTGAAGAACCTGCCGGTAGATATGATAGAGAAGCTGAAAACCTACGATAAGAAGTCCGATTTGGCACGTATCACCGGTATTGACGACGGTGAGGAGGAGACGGTGCTCGACCTGACCGTAAAGAAAGGCATGAACCAGGGTTGGTTCGGTAATGCCGACGTGGCCGGAGGGACGGAAGACCGCTATATGGGCCGCTTTATGCTGAACCGCTTCGTGGACAAAACCCAGGTGTCGGTAGTGGGTTCTGCCAATAACGTGAACGACCAGGGCTTTTCGGGTGGTGGCGGTCCTCCGCGCTGGCGCAGGAACAACGGACTTACTGCAACGAAAATGCTGGGTGTGAACTTCGCTACCCAAACCGATAAGCTGGAACTGGGCGGTAGTGCACGCTACAACTATCAGGATGGGGATATTGCAAGTATCGGTTCTACCGAGGACTTTCTGCCGGACGGCAACTCTTACTCCAACTCGAACAGCAGGCAACGTAACAAAGCCAAGAATTTCAATGCCGATTTCCGTATGGAGTGGAAGCCGGACTCGATGACGAATATCATTTTCCGTCCCAACTTCTCGTACGGCAAACGGACAATCTCTCCAATTCTGAGAGCGGTACGTTCAATTCCGACCCTTACAGTCTGGTGAGTGACCCCAATAACTGGCTGAATCTGGAGAAGATTCTTAATCCGGACGATGACCCGTTGAGGAGTATCCGTATAAATGCTATCAACAGCGGTTCGCTGAACGACAACAAGAGTGTGTCTATGGATGCAACCTTGCAGTTGAACAGAAAGCTGAATGACAAAGGACGCAATGTCACGTTCCGTGGAAGATTCGGTTATACCAATAATGACAACAACCAGTATACGGAGTCGGAAACACATTACTTCCAGTTACTGAATGCTTTGGGAGGAGACTCCATCTTGGTTCGTAACCAGTACATCACTACTCCTACCAAGAACTACAATTACAGTGCACAGCTGACTTACAGCGAACCGATAGCCCGCGCCACTTTCTTGCAATTCAGCTATCAGTTCCAGTACAAGTATAGCGAGAGCGACAAGACGACGTATGATTTGCAGGGTTTTCCGGATTGGGGATTGTCAACCCAGCTTCCCACGGGATATGAAGAGCATGCGGTGGATAGTCTGGGTAAGTATGCGGAATACCGCTACTACAACCACGATGCATCCGTGTCTTTGCGCTTTATCCGCGAGAAGTATCAGTTGAGCGCAGGTATGTCGTTCCAGCCGCAGCATTCTGTATTGTCCTATAAGCGCGGCGACTATATGATTGATACCACCCGCAATGTGTTCAACTTCGCTCCGAACCTGGACTTGCGCATCCGTTTTCTCCAAGGTGAGCCAGTTTGCGTATTGACATATCGCGGGCGTAGCAGCCAACCGAGTATGGAGAATCTGTTGCGATTGTGGACAACTCCAATCCGCAGAATGTACGTATCGGTAATCCGGGCTTGAAGCCTTCCTTCACGCACAACACGCGATTCTTCTATAATACGTATAATGCCGAAAAGCAGCGCGGTATTATGTCACACGTCAACTTCTCGGCAACGCAGAATAGCATCAGCAATAGCCGTGTGTACAATTCGGAGACTGGTGGATGGACTACAACTCCGAAAAATATCAACGGTAATTGGAATGCGTTCGGCATGTTTGGCTTCAATACGGCACTGCCCAATAAGAAGTATACCATCAACTCCTTCTCCAATGCCAACTATCAGAACAATGTGGCTTATCTGACGTCCGGTAAGGGAGCAGATGCCGTGGAACGGAAGAATACAACCACCAACCTGACGCTGGGCGAACGTCTGAATGCCGCCTATCGTAATGACTGGTTTGAATTCGGCTTGAACGGAAGCATCTCCTATTCAATAGAGAAGGATAAACTGACGCCTGACAATAATCAGGAGCCCTATACCTTCTCCTACGGTGCCAATACGCAGATTTCCATGCCGTGGAACATGACGCTCTCTACCAACATTGCCAACCAGAGCCGTCGAGGATATACGGACAGCAGTATGAACCGTAACGAGCTTATCTGGAATGCACAGTTGTCGCAGACTTTCCTGAAAGGGAATGCCACCGTCAGCTTCGAGATGTACGACATTCTGAAGAAGCAGAGTAACATCAGCCGTTCGCTGACTGCAAGCGGCCGCTCGGTGTACGAATATAACGGCGTGAACAGCTATTGCATGCTTCACTTCATCTATCGTCTGAATATTTTCGGCAGCAAGGCCGCCCGCGATAAGATGCAGGGCAGACGCGGCTTCGGCGGTCCGGGCTTCGGTCCGGGGCATGGTCCTGGCGGTTTCGGAGGACGCAGGCCGTTCTAAAGCGGAGGGGATCACCCCCCTAATCAGCTTGTCATTCTGATACACTCTCAATTCTGTGGCAGGTTTCTTTTTGATTATTTTTCAGACGCGGATGACGCAGATAAGAATATTAAAAATCTGCGTCATCCGCGTCATCCGCGTCAAAGCGATAGCAAGTATAAGTTTTCAGACAAGTTGGGGGAAGAGGGACTTTTATGTTAATCTCTGTAATCTTCGGTGAAAGTTTCTGTGTTTTTCCTACATTTGTTTCACACTTAATTGTCTGTGAACATGCTTGATTGGAACTTCATTGCCAGCCAGATTGCTACGATAGCCTTCGACATTGTTTATTTCGGTGCCATCATCGGAACGATTGTCGTCATTATCCTCGACAACCGCAATCCGGTGAAAACCATGGCATGGATACTGATACTGATGTTCCTTCCCATCGTGGGGCTGGTGTTTTACTTCTTCTTCGGGCGTAGTCAGCGCCGTGTGCGCATGATAGGGAAGAAGAGTTACAGCCGTTTGTTGAAGAAACCTATGGCAGAATATCTGGCGCAGGACTCATGTGCGCTTCCCATCAATTACAGTCGTCTCATATCCTTGTTCCGTAATACCAACCAGGCTTTCCCCTTCGATGGAAACCGGGTGGAAGCCTATACCCTGGGGCTCTCCATGCTGCAATCCCTGCTGCGCGAACTGGGGAAAGCAACGAAGCATATCCACATGGAATTCTATATCTTTGAGGACGATGCCATTGGGCGCTTGGTACGTGATGTCCTGATGGAAAAGGCGCGTGCCGGGGTAGAGGTACGTGTGATTTATGATGATGTGGGTTGTTGGCATGTTCCCAACCGTTTTTTTGAAGAGATGCGCGAGGCCGGTATCGAGGTACGCAGCTTTCTGAAGGTACGTTTTCCGCTTTTCACCAGTAAGGTGAACTATCGTAATCATCGGAAATAGTTGTCATTGACGGGCGCATCGGCTTTGTGGGGGGATGAATCGTTGCCGAACGCTATATGCGCGGATTCTCATGGGGCATCTGGCGGGACACACATCTGCTGCTGGAGGGCAAGGCTGTTCACGGATTGCAGACCGCCTTCCTACTCGATTGGTACTTTGTGGACCGTACACTGATTACGTCTACCCGCTATTTCCCGAAAATAGAAAACTGCGGTACTTCCTTGGCGCAGATTGTAACGAGTGAGCCGTAGGCCCATGGAAAGACATTATGCAGGGACTTGTCATATCCATTTCCAGCGCAAAGAAATATTTCTATATCCAGACTCCCTACTTCCTGCCCACCGAAGCCGTACTTGTTGCTATGCAGACAGCCGCCTTGTCAGGTGTCGATGTGCGTCTGATGTTGCCCATGCGTGCTGATAACCGCTTGACGCATCTGGGTTCCTGCTCTTATCTGGCAGATGTGCTCTATTCGGGAGTCAAGGTCTATTTCTATAAGAAAGGCTTCTTGCACTCCAAACTGATGGTTTCGGATGATGAGTTGTCCACGGTAGGCTCTACGAATGTGGATTTCCGCAGTTTTGAACATAACTTTGAGGTGAATGCCTTCATCTATGACACAGAAACAGCGCTTCAGATGCGCGAAATCTTCCTTCAAGACCAGCGCGACTGCGTACAAGTATTCCTGAAGAACTGGGTGAAGCGCCCCTGGTATCGTAAGGCCGCAGAGAGTGTGGTGCGGCTGATGGCGCCGCTGTTATAATGAAGAATGATGAATGAAGAATTTCTTGAAGTGTATTCATATCGTACCATTCTTCATTCATCATTTAAATATCGTGAAGTTCACGCTCCCGTATACCCTTCTCTCCACAAAGTGCGGATGTTCCTCGAAACTGTTTTTTCTTCCCGTGTTCCAAGACGAAGAGTCCGTCTTTCTTTCAGCAAGTTGTTCTCGAAGATGAGATCGGGCAAGGTTTCCAGCCCGGCAAGCTCGTAGGGAGGGTCGGCAAAGATAAAAGTCGAACTGCTCGCGTCCGCTTTTGAGGTATTTGAATACGTCACCGCGTATGGGTAGGCACTTGTCCGTCTTTAATTCCTGCATAATTTTGCAGATGAAGGCATAGTGGTCGCGGTCTTTTTCCACGCTGATTACTTGGTCGCAGCCTCTGGACACAAGCTCGATGCTGATGCTGCCCGTACCGGCAAATAGGTCGAGGGCACGGATGCCGTCCTCAAAGTCCATGTAGTTGGAGAGCACATTGAACAGATTCTCTTTGGCAAAGTCTGTGGTGGGGCGTGCCTTGAAGGAGTGGGGCACGTCGAAACGTCTTCTTTTGTATATTCCGCTGATTACTCGCATAGGGTTATGGCTTGCAGGTCAAGATTAGTGGCGGGATTCATGATGAATACCTGCCGGATGAATTTTCGCAGTTCGGGCAGTAGCAGTTCTTTGTCGTTTAGGTCACCGGTCAGGTGCAGCTCATCGCGTTCCTGCTCGAAGCCGAGTTGTTTCCATATATATAATAGGTAGTAGACACGGTCGGGTGTGCTTCTGCATTCAAAGGAATTGGCAAGAAGGAGGCGTCCGCGTTCGTAGCCGTATACGTCTACGGCA
>OIFH01000138.1_pt1 | contig 11212 bp, 7 predicted proteins | sample 1581951 | NCBI WGS metagenome assembly OIFH01 (sample SAMN04414075, study PRJEB24778) | human gut metagenome | material: faecal | host: Homo sapiens | reverse complement strand
CCAGCCACCTCCTTCAGTATTAGCATATCCAGTTCCCTGATAACTGGCATCTTCCGCTTTTATATAGAATTCTGAAACTAAAAAAGGTTTCGCTCCACACCAGACTTTCAGGTTTGCCAAGAAATCTGCCTCCGGTTGCCAACGTGCATAATAGTTGACGGAAACAAGATCGCAATAACGAGCACACGCTTCCACCACTTTCTGATTATATTTACTCCAATCATGCAGACGTGTTCCCAATATCAAATGCTCTTTATCATATCGTCTGACGGTAGCGGTGGTCAACTGATAATAATAATCAGCAACCATCCCCCGGAAATCTTCCTGATTTTTCTTGGTTATCACTCCGGTAGAAGCTATACCGTTATCCCGCATAAACTTTTCTGCATACTCACGAGCAGCTTTATAGCGTTCGGGCAAAGACAAGAAATGTTTCAGATCAATTCCTCGCAAAGGGTCAGCATTCTGATAACTGGCAAATGGCAATTCATTGTCAAGATAGAAACCTATAAAATGCCGGTCACCGGCAAATAAAGCTGACTTCTCTTGTACGAGACGATCTATGTACGTAGCAAATGTGGGTTCAAAAAGAAGAACTAAGCGATTATATTTGTCATCATCAAACGCGTAGCCCAAATTCTTACTCATATCCCACATAAAGGTACGAAGCAGATACAGATTCTCTGCATAAGCAATCTTTTGCGTCTTAGGGGTCAACAAGTTACCACGTACTGCAGCAGGAAATACTTCAATACGGTTCGAGCCATACGAAATATAGTTTATATGATTGCCTGCTAACAGTTTGCCAGTCTCTTCACTCCATTGCGCCTCACTACCGTATCGAGTACCGAAAGCCTTCTTATGAGCAGTAGATTCTCCCGGACGAACATGCTGAATTCCATGAATGATAACAGCTCCATTATCCGGATCGAGCAAATAAGAACGGCCTCCACAATAAGCCACTCGGAAAAAGCCTTCTTTTCCAACCACAGATGAAGGTTGCAAACCGATTCGTCCTCCCCATGCAGTCCGGCTATAACCCGAAGAGGGAGTATACCAATTCATATTATCAATGGTACGTGTTTCCCTTGAATCTGCCGTTGTCCATGCCTGGAAAGTTCCGTTCTGCCACTTCCGGTATTCTACATTCATAAAAGTATATTCATCTTTTTCCAAAGGAGTATCTTCTCCTTCCGGTTTCAAAGGTTCTATTTCGTTGGAAGAGGAGGAACAGCTAAACGTCAACTGCATCAGTCCGACCAAAGATAAAAAGAGGAAATACCTATATATTATATGTTTTCTCATATTACTTTCAGCTACTGCACATTATTACTTAACCATCGTATTTGTTATCAGTCGCATCTTTCGTATACTCTATCTACGGTTCACCGGATAGCTGTTACTAACTCTCGCGTTGGCTATTAATAGAAAAGTTATTCTCTACAAGGAGAGAACTCCCTTCCCCCTTGTTGCAAACTTCTTTTATCCCTAACATAAACTATAAACGAAAGCTTTGTTTTTATAATTGAAATTCTTTGTTTTTATTAAAACGCAACTTGCATTTATAAAAACGGAAGCTTCGTTTATAGTTTGTATCGGACAGAGAACAACTTTATTCCCAATGAAAGGGAAGTTTAGTCTTAATAGAAAAGAAGTTTTCTATTAAGACTTCAGACGGTAGGTAATACTACCCTGCTTACTTCTTCTTAGGGAATTTGATTTCAACCGTTGCTATCTGTTTGGTCGTATTATTATCCATCTTTCCGGAGACATCAAGTACCTTCATGACACCGTATCTTTCTCCACCGGCACTTGAATTACCACTAGTCTTAAATCCAATCACACTGCCGACAAAGTTATCAATTGTCATATACACTTTCTGATCGGCACTTCCGGCCAAATATTCATTCTTAATAGAAGAACGAGAAGCCGCATCGTAATCAAAGCCTGCCGGGAATAACACAAATTTTGTCATATTCTTAGCCGGCAGATTGCTCAAGGACTTTCCGCCCGATCCTTTATACAGACTATTCTTGCTATCTACATTCTCCATCGAATAGAAACGGAAAGAAAGAACACTATTAGCAGAATTTATAAAGAACTTTATATCAACATTCTTAGCACTTTCCACACTGGAGATAGCTTCATCTACCGAATACGTTTTCATATCATTCAACGAAATCAGAGCGAACGGTTCGGCATTGGCCAATACATGACTGCCAACCTTAAGTTGGACAACTTCCATATTCACATAGGTCTTTACGATCCCTATAACTTCCTTGCCTTCCCGACCATCAGAAACAACCACCTTGAGTTGAGATGTTTCTTCTGTCAGTTGCACCTTAGGCTTATAATCAAAATTCTTGTTATCGCCCACTATCTGCTCACGGAAAATCTCTGTACTTACTCCATTCTCCACCCGGAAGATAGCTACCTGTTTTACACCGCGAACGGATTCGATGTGCATCGGAACTTCCGTATCTACTCCTTCATCAGTAGTAATAAGCTCTTTACCCAAAGTCAATACAGGAACCGGAACAGTCTTATATGACACCTGCAAAGTAGAAATTGTGATATTACCATAGATATCTTCCGCTTTCACTTTAAAGCCCTTATCGCCTTCTTTATATTCTATCAGTTCATCGTGCTCATACGTTTTGTCGCCATTCAGTATATCACTGCCTTTCGGTGTTTGTCCGTCCGTAGAGACCAAGAATCTTTCCACTTTCTTCAAACCTGCTTCCGAAACAATTTTAAAAGTAGTACGAGGCATTACCGGATTCTCATCCATTTCATCATATATAATCTCTTCCGGGTCGAATATTATGACAGGACGTGCCATTACATCGGTAACAGCAATTGGTAAAGTTCCGCTCGTAACATGATTCAATTTATCCGTAGCCTCAATGATAAAGGCTTCGTAATTTGCATTGTATTCCAGATTTTCAGACAAGCTGTAAGAATTGGGATTAAAAAATTCAGTCACCGTTTTATATTCGGTCACCCCCTCCACTGTCTGCAATTTCATTGTCACACTCTGGAGTCCGGCCTGCGACTTTATGACAGCCACTACCGGCAGATTATCTACTTTATTTAAATCCACATCCAGTTGTTCCATCGGGAATTTAATCACAGGAGCAGCCGCATTAGGATCCAGACCATCATTATCATCGCTACAGGCAGCAAAGCCCAGGCAAAGTCCTAGTATTAATAAGGTATATATTTTACGAATCATAATTAGTTCTCTTTTTAATTAACTGTGGTTATTTGGAATATTTGCAATAGTTCTCAAATATATGAATCACACCGTTCGTCGGCAGAATGTTGCTAGTCTTAGCCTGACGCTGTGGAGATTTCCCGTTGCTTCCGGTCTGATTCACCAGAATCTTACCTACTGCAGCCTGCCATGGGTTTTTCCATACAGACATTGTCATCAGTCCATTCTCTCCTTTCAGCATCGTCAATACGAACATCGGTTCCACCTGCAACTGTCCATAAGAACTATATTCACCGTCTACAATGTGATAAAGCAACATGTTCGTTACTTTCTCTTTATCACAATCGGTAATGGATGCTGCACCTGCAAATTCATTTTCACGATACAACTGCATACCTGCATTATTCAAAGCCAGAAAAGTATATTTATTGTCAGTCTGGGTATAATAGTCCTTCAGACCTGTATACTCAATAGCTGCTATCAACTCCGAGAACATATCTTTGTGATCTTGGAAATATTCCCACGCTGTCACTTTTACATACGGATCATCCACCGAAGGCTCATAATCATAATTCTTCTGCAAGTCCAGGTCACAGCCGGTCAATGCCAATATCGCCCAACAAAAGAAAAGGGTCTTATATAATATTGTCTTTTTCATTGTTTCTACCTTTTTTAGTTGTTAGTATTACCATAATACGTGTTCTGCACAATCTTCGGATTTTCCAAGATATGTGAATAGTGAATCGGGAAGAGTTCGTTTCCGTCCTGTTCCATTCCGTTAATCGGTTTCATCACTTCCTTCCACTTTCCGGTACGCAACAAGTCAAACCAGCGGCGTCCTTCGCCGGCTAATTCCACTTGCCGTTCACGCAATATATAATTAACGACTTCGTCTTCAGAAGCAAAATCATTTTCAGTCAACGTGTTCAATCCGGCACGGTCACGTACAGTTTTTACTAAATCCAAAGCTTCACCCCATTTTCCCTGATGAGCACGAGCTTCTGCTTGCAACAACATCATATCTGTGTAACGATAAATTGGATAGGCTACTTCGCATGTCTTATTCAAAGAGTTACTGATGTCACCTGCCATATATTTACGCAATTCATTTCCATTCTGGTAATTCTTCACCGTATAATCTTTGCGCAAATCACCTTTCATATCCTTTTCATCAAAGATGCTCATAAACTTGTCGGACATAACTGCCGCACGGTTTCCTGAACCGGAAAACCATTGATACATATAACTGTAACCATTCGTGCCGACTTCATCCATGTTGAAATGAACAAGGAATATTAACTCTCTGGAGTTATATTCATCATTTTCGGGCGTATCATCCGAAGGCTTATTGTTCAGTTCTTCTGTAAACATGGTATGCCAAGTAGCAATGTTAGGTTCGAAGTCTACAAAGCGTCCACCCTTTTTGGAGGCAATAGTTGCCATTTTATCAATGGTTTGGTCAGCCAGATTATATTCTTCAGCCCACATATAAGCGTCCGCCATGATAGCCCATACGCCACAGATAGAAATACGCTTGCGTTCGTAATTCTTATTACGGTTAATCAGGCTTTCCGCCTTTTTCAGGTCAGGAAGAATAACATGTTCCAGAATATAATTCTTATCTGTACGTTCCTTATAGATAGCCTCCGAATACTTTTCAGTAGGTTCTATAAACAAAGGTACGTCTCCCCAGACACGGATAGCATAGAAATAAGCCAGAGCACGCAACGCATACGCTTGTCCGAGGTAATCATTACGGTCTGCCACATCAGGCATACTGATATTAGGAACATATTTGATGGCCAGATTGGTCTGGTTAATCATCTGATACAAGGTCGTCCATTTCGCACATTTCTCGTCCGTAGACATCAGGTTGTTGATCACACGTGCCTGATCGGCCATCACTGGTGCTCCGGGAGCTACGTTATCCGAACGGAACTCACCCCAGTAAAATAATTCTCGCGTAAAGTGGAACGCAACAGTCCGTAGATTTCATTTATACCTGCCTTAGCGTCGCGGGCGGTCTGCCACATGTCACCTGCCGGGATCTCACTCACCGGTTCCTCATTCAGAAAGTCTGAACAGCTATTCAATGATAGAGCCAGGCATACAGCTCCAACAAAATATTTTATATTCTTCATACGATATCTTCAATTAAAAGTTTGCAGAAAAACCAATACCATATTCTCTCTTTCTCGATAGCGGTAAGAGTCTTTACCTACCTGCAGAGGATTACTTGTAGAGAATTCAGGATTCGAATCCCGAATAGTTGGTCCATGTCAATGCGTTGTTTACAAAAGCGTAGATATTTATATTCTTCAACATCAGCTTCTTTATCCAGTTTTCAGGAAGATCATAGGCTATACGTACGTTCTGCAGACGAATAAAGGAAGCATCTTCCAGATAGAACGAGTTACCCATACGTGCATTGTTATAATCATCATTATACGGACGCGGATAGATTGCCTGGTCACCCGGATGCAACCACATATTATGAATTACTTCCGGTGAAGGAGTGGTTCCCGTATATTTGAACATGTTACGATTATGTTCAGCGGCATTATAAATCTGTCCTCCCAAAGAATAATAGAATCCCAAATACAGACTTACGTTTTTCCAGGTCACGGTTGTATTCAAACCACCGGTCACATCAGGCATGGCATTACCAATCACCATACGGTCGTTATCATCAATCACACCATCCCGGGTTCCTTCCGGTTCTTCCCAGTTGTAATCTCCGCCACGGAACGGTTTGCCGTTCGGTAACGTTTTCTGGCGAATATCACCTGCATATTCCTTTCCATTCAATAAATACTTGTATTGGAATACACCATTTTCAAACACCGGAGTCAGTTGCTCCCATTTATCTGTAAAAGCATTCGATTCGTCATAAGCAAAGACACCGGCACTTTTAAATCCATAGAAGTCACCTACGCGACCGCCTTCCTGCATCCACCAGATATCACCTTCCATATATGCCTTACCTTCAGACAGTTTCTCAATGCGGTTGATATTTCTGGAGATATTGAAAGAAGCATTCCACTTCCAGTCCTTTGTGCGGATAATATCACCGGTAACGGCAATTTCAAAACCGCGGTTGCTCATCTCACCGACGTTTGTCTTCATATATGCAAAACCGGATTCTTTAGGCAGTTGGTAGTTTGCCAACAAACCGTCTGTATATTTATCGTAGTAATCAGCAGTGATTGTCAAACGGCTATTCCAGAAATTCAAGTCCAAACCAAGGTTGAATTGTTTGGTTTCCTCCCATTTCAGATTGTCTTTACCGATACGAGTCGGAATAACGCCACCCACTCCGTCATAGATAGAATTCGGAGAATAAGAATAAATATAATCATAGTTTCCGATCGCCTCATTACCGGTGATACCATAACTTACACGAATCTTACCATCTTCCAGGAATTTCTTCGAGAACTTCATGAATTTCTCATCAGAGAAACGCCATCCCACTGATACTGAAGGGAAATTACCCCATTTGTTTTCTTTCGCAAAACGAGAAGAGCCGTCACGACGGATATTCGCTGTAAACAGATATTTTCCCAGATAATCATACGTCACACGTGCAAAGACAGAAGCCATGGAATGATTACTCAAGGTAGATCCTGTAGATGACAAATCCAAATTGGCAGCAAATGCATTCATCGTATAAATAAAGTCGGTAGATGAATTCAAACCCACAAAAGTTTCATTTTCATAACGCCATTGTTGAGCACTGACACCCACCATCGCGCTGAAATTATGTCCTTTTATCTTGCGTGCATAAGTGATGAAATCTTCATTCATCCAGTTCCAGTTGAGGTAATTATAAGAATACCCTTTATTCTGTTTCTGCCATTCATCAGTAATAAGACTAGGTTCGAGTTTTTTGCGCTTGTCCAAATAGAAGTTGGCATTTATATTGGCTCTGAACTTCAGGTACTTGTTGAATTTGATTTCAAAGAACTGGAAGAAGTTAGCCTTATAAGAATCCGTAAAGTCAGTGGTATAATTGACCTGTGCAATAGGATTCTTCTGGCCATTAAACACCCCGACCAAAGAGCCATCCGGATAATAAGTATTGAAATAAGGACGACGAGTCAACACTGCGCTCAATAACGTACCTTCATTCAGACCTTTCTTTTTAGAATAAGTAAGAGAAATACGGCTACCCATATTCATCCAGTCTGTCGGTGAATAATCGGAGTTGATACGAGTATTTAATCTTTGGAAACCAGTATTGGAAATAATACCCTTCTCGTTATAATAACCGGTATTGATGAAATATTTCAGTTTCTTTGTACCGCCACCTACGCTGATATCCACCTGATCCTTCTGCGCAGTACTTGTAATCATGTCCAGATAATCATTGTCTACATTGAAGAATGAATTCAACGGATCATCCAGAATATCAATACTTTCATCCGGATTACCTCCGCCGTATGTTTCAAAATACTCTTTACGGTACTGGTCGTACAACAGACGCTCTTTACGATTTGCCTGTGGCACCTTATGAGACAATGTACCCCACGAGTGATTATACTTGATATCAATACGGGCTTTACCCTCCTGACCACTCTTGGTAGTGATAATAATCACACCGTTAGCCGAACGGGAACCGTAGATCGCTGCAGAAGCCGCATCCTTCAAAATTTCCATGGAAGTAATATCATTGGTATTGATACCATCGATACTTTCCAAAGGCACACCGTCTACAATATAAAGAGGAGTAACTCCTTCGGCGGAGAAAGTGGATGTACCACGAATTTTAATAGAAGAAGATTCACCGGGTTGTCCCGAACCGGACACTACCTGTACACCGGCAGTAGTACCTTGCAGTGCTTCAAAAACATTGGTAGCCATCTTCTGCTCAATAGCCTCACTTGAGATGGAAGTAATAGCTCCCGTCACATCACGCTTTTTTCATCGTACCATAACCCACCACCACTACTTCGTCCAACAACTTAGCGTTCTCTTCAAGCGTAATATTCATTGTTTTATCTTTCACTACCACATCTTTAGGGTAGTACCCCATGAACTGAGACAGTCAAAGTAACTCCCTTCTTTGAAACATTCAATGAGAAATTACCATCCAAATCCGTAATTGTCCCATTAGATGTTCCTTTCTCCATCACATTGGCACCAGGCAAAGGAAATCCTGTTTTATCTACAATAACTCCCTTCACTGCAAACCCGCCTTGAGCATAAGCCGGATTAACAAGGAAAAAGAGACTCAAGGAAATCAAAAGGAACGACTGAAACAACCGCACTTTTGTCCTACTCTGCAAATTTTTCATAACTAGAATAAAATTAAATTGGTTAATTATCAAGGTTTTACTCACTACTTAATTAATTAGGAGAAATACATTGGTTCTCTCCCGTAAGATGTTATCTTTTATTTATCACATAAATGATCGTCTTTCATAATACTATACAATAATTATTATATTAGAATAAAGATTACACAGTACCTAGTCTGCTAATTTAAAGTGTGTGCGTACACACCTAACCAAAGAAAACTCAAGTACAAGCTGGCATGATCCAACGCCACAAAAGTATCGGATTTGAGCATATTGCACCCTATCGAATTGTTCGTTTTATCTAGTCTAAAAAATTCAGATGACTTATTTTAATCACTTTACAGAGGGATCGGAAGGGGCATCATGAGATTTCCTATACTGTGTAGGAGCAATATCAAAAAAGTTCTTTAAAGCATTTATTGAAGTATTGAGGGTTTCCAAATCCTAACCGGTAAGCAATATCCGATATATTCATTTCCGGAGCATTCAGCAGAAAATACGCCGCTTTTTTCAGACGCAGATTCATGATAAAATTATTTGGCGTACTTCCCGTAATACCTTTTATCTTCTGGAATAAGACGGTACGTCCTACTCCCATCTCCCGTGAGAAAGTATCTACACTGAATTCGGGATTTTCCATATTATCTTCCACCACTTGAGTAGCTTGTTCGATAAACTTCTGGTCGAGTTCATTCGTCGCAATCTTCTCCGCTTTGCTATCCAGTTGATGGGCATATTTATTCTGTAAGAGTCTGCGGGTATTAATCAGATTATTGCATTGCATAACCAACCGCCGCATATTAAATGGTTTTACCACATAAATATCCGCTCCAATTCTCAATCCTTCCAATTCACGTTCCGGTGCACTAAGGGCAGTCAGAAGAACGACAGGTATATGGCAGGTTTCTATATTGTTCTTGATCTTGGCACATAACTCTGTTCCGGGCATTCCGGGCATCATGATATCCGAAATAACCAGGTCGGGTTGCATTACCTTTACTTTCTCGTACCCTTCCTTGCCATCACTTGCAGTTTCAACCGTATACAACGGAGAGAAGATATCTACAAGGATATTTCTGATTTCTTCATTATCATCAATCACCAGTAATTTACAGTCAGTAGTCCCGCTTTCACTTTGGGCTGACTGCACCTCTTTAACCAGCAGTTCTTTGTCTTCTGAATAATAAATATATTCCTTATCCTGCTCCGGTTCAACCCGGGCGACAGAAGAATCAAAGTGAGCATCCCCTTTTTTCAGAGTCACCTTAAAACAAGAACCTTTTCCCAGCTGACTTTCTACTGTTATATCTCCCTGGTGGGCTTTCACAATACCCTGACTCAAAGCCAGCCCGATACCAGTTCCTCCATACTGTCCTATATTCTCAACCTGATAGAACCGTTCGAATATCTTAACATAGTCTTCCTCGGATATTCCCGCACCATTATCGGAAACGGAAAACATACATTCCTCCGTTCCATCAGCCAATTCCATACGGATAGTTCCACCGTCTGAAGTATATTTAAAAGCATTAGATAGCAAATTATTAACCACCTTCTGTATTTGCATCCGGTCTCCCCACACGAGGCATTGCTCGCAGTCGGCATGCAAAACAAACGAAATATTCCTGTTAGCAGCCAACTCTTTGAACAATACATAATGCTCTTTGAGTAAAGAATATAAATCAAATTGAGAAACTTTCAGTTTCAAAAGTCCCTGCTCCTGTTTCCGAAAATCAAGCAGCTCCGTAATCAATGATTTCAGGTTACCTGCATTCTTATGTATATTCAATAGTTTCGAATAAGCAATAGGTAGACAATTTGCCGGAATTCAGCAACAGATCAACCTGCCCCAGGACTAAGAGTGATCGGAGTTCTGATTTCATGCGAGATATTCGTGAAAAAACGAAGTTTGGATTGATTCATCTCTTCAATGTATTGTTTCTCGCGAAGTTCAAAATCCAAATGAAGTTTTCAGGAACAGACGGATTCTATATTCTCTCACAATGAAGAATAAAATAGTCAGAATCACGCATACATAAATAGTATAGGCCCACCAAGTGGCATAGAAAGGTGGCGTAATCGTTATATCCAGTGATCTGATTACTTCCGGGAAGTTTTTCAGCCTGATCTCAAAGACATAATCACCCGGAGAGATATTCGTATAAGTAATATCATTTCCCAAACGGTTCTCGCTCCATTCATCATTATACCCCATCAACCGATATTCTACCTCACCACCGCCTATATGCAGAAAATTATCTGTTGAGAAACCGATAGAAAACACATTTTGCAAGTAATTCAATTTGATCCGGCCGGTATAGGCAAAGGATTTATTTAAAATACCGGTTTGATCGCCTGTTGTTATCTCTTTGTTGTTGACATACAAATGAGCCAACTCCAGATCGTATATTTTCGGAGGATAATACAGACTACTTTCACGAATGGTTACCAATCCGGTAGCTCCTCCCATATAAATATCATGGTTACGGGACACATGCATGGATTTCCGGTTCACAAGAGTCAGCGGGAATCCGGTTTTAGAATTGAAGTTGATTACCTTCCCCTCTTTCTGTTCCAGCATTGACAATCCATGCCCGGTACCAATCAATAAAATCCCGGAAGGGGTTTCCCCAGTACCTGATATTTTCTCCCGACAACACACTTTCAGGAGTATGTAAACGAAACAAACGTTCTTTCT
>OIFH01000137.1_pt1 | contig 11303 bp, 12 predicted proteins | sample 1581951 | NCBI WGS metagenome assembly OIFH01 (sample SAMN04414075, study PRJEB24778) | human gut metagenome | material: faecal | host: Homo sapiens | reverse complement strand
CCGAAGTGCTTTTGCCTCCCCCGAAGGTCCCACAAGTGCCGTTACTTTGCCCTTGCTTGGCAGTGAAAGAGACGTTGCGCAGCACCTGCTTGCTTGTCTCGTAAGCAAAATCGACCTTGTCAAAACAGATGTCGTAACCCTCTACCGTGCAATCCTCATCGCCTTGCTGTGCGGGCATGTCGTTCATCTCACGTATGCGGTCGATACGCACATCGAGTAGTATCAGTGTCGCCATATGGTTGAACACGTCCATGATGGGGTTGTAGATGCTGGCTACAACGAGCAGGAAGACCAAGTAAGTGAACATGTCGATGCTGCCCAAACCAAGTAAATAAGCTCCCGCAATGATAACGCTTGCCAAACCAAGTTTCAGGATAGACTGTGCACTGCCCACAAGCCCCGCTCCGAGAAATTCGCCTCGCTGCAGAGTGGCTTCATATATCTCGAGCTGTTTGTCTAAACGGTCGCAATAGGCTGCCTCTCCGTTGTACGATTTAATCTCCTGCGCCGCTTCAAGCCCTTCCTGTATCTGCTCGGTCGTATCACGCCTTACGTGATAGTACTCCTTATTAGCTTTATCCATAAGCCTTTTTCCTAAGAAGATGACCGTTGTCGCTACCGGTACGACCCCAAAGAGAGCAAGGGCCAGTTGCCAGTTGTAGAAGAACATCCCGGTGGCAATCAAGATAATGCTGATGACAGAGGCGAAGAGTTGTGGAACTGTGTGAGAGAAGAGGGTTTCCAACATGTTACAATCCTCCATCATCGTAGCGGTGAGATCCGAAAGATCTTTTCTCCGAAGAAAGCCAAAGGCAATTTACGCAGCTTCTCGGCAATGCCAATACGACGGTTGGCACTCTCGGTATAGATTTTCGTGTAGGTGCTCTTGTACTGTATCATCGCAATCACAAAGAGTACCGTCATAAAACAGAGAGCCGTCAGCACGTAGTACCAGAGCCCGTGCGTCGTGCTGTTCCCGGCTTGGATAACAGGGTGCAGGTAATCGGTGATGAACAGAAAGATGAAGATTACCGGCAGCATCAGTGCCAGGTTGAGAAAAAGAGAAGCTATAACCCCTTTTATAAAGGTCTTTGCCCCGTCTTCCGATAAGGTGAATCTGTGTTGAAAATAATTTACTAATATTCATAATGTTGTCTCCTGAGGTTTATACCGTCCATGTCACGGTTCGTTGATATTCATTCCACATGCTGTTATAGATGCCGTTTCGGGCTATCAACTCGCTGTGTGTGCCTTCTTCGGCAATCTTGCCTTGTGCTATCACCAGTATCTTGTCGGCATCCTGTACGCTAGTCAGATGATGGGCGATCATCAACACTGTCTTTCCTTTTCTCAGCTCGTGCAGGGCTTTTTGTATCAGGTGTTCGTTTTCGGGGTCGGCAAAAGCTGTTGCTTCGTCCAGGACAACAATCGGCGCATCTTTCAAGATGGCCCGGGCCAAGACAATGCGTTGCTGTTCCCCTCCCGAAAGGAATGTTCCATCTACTCCTATCTTCGTGTTCAATCCGTTGGGTAGCCGGTCGATGATCTCCCGACTTTGGGAAAGGTCTATGGCACGTTGCACGGCTTCATCACTCGCTGCCGGATTACCGTATTTGATGTTCTCCAGCAAAGAGGTCTTGAAGAGTTTTGTATTCTGGAAGACGAAAGCGATGTGGTTCATCAGGTTGTCTTTGGCAATGTTTTTCACATTTATTCCGCCAATCGTCACACTACCTGCTGATACGTCCCAAAAGCGGGGAATGAGTTGGGCAATGGTGGTCTTCCCTCCTCCCGATTGCCCCACAAGGGCAAAAGTCTTCCCTTCGGGGAGGTGGAAGCTGATACCGTCTACGGCATTTTGACCGGCATTGGGATAGGCAAACGAAACGTTCTCGAATGTCACATCGCAAGCGGTGATTTTCTCCGGATTTTCGGCTATTGGGAGTGGTTCGCTACTCGTCAGGTTTTCCACCCGGCTTATGGCTTGATCTGCCAGAAACATATCTTGTTGCAGATACATCACTTTCATCACATTGGTTGCTATCACCGGAGTAATCAGCACATACAGGAACATATCGGTGATGATGGGGGCAATGTTTTCGCTTTTGTTGCCGATAAGCAATATGACTACGGGGACAAGTAGGAAAGCAAAGCTATTGATGGCCACCGTGTAGAGTGACATCGGCTTTTGCCAACCCAGCGTGTATTTGGTAACTAAATCCCGGTAGGCGATGATGCTGTCGTAAAAACGTTTGAAAGAGAATATCGTTTGCTGGAACACTTTCACCACCGAAATACCACGTACGTATTCCACCGCTTCGCTGCTCATATGCTCTTGTGCTCCGAGGTATTCATTTTGGAACGCCTTCTGAGCAGTTGTATTCATCCGTGTCATGATGAAGACAGCCGCCGTGAGGGGGATCAGGCACGCCAGACCAAGTTGCCAGTTGAAGACGAAGATCAATATTATAACCGACAGCGGGGCTATAAAACTCCCCGCCAGGTCGGGCAAGAGATGTGCGACAAACGTGTGGGTTTCAGAAGCATTTTCATCAATAATCTTACGCATCTGTCCGCTGGTATTCCGGTCGAAGAAGCCAAGCGGCATCTGCATGATTTTTCTCATAGCCGTACGTCGCATATTGGTTTCTACCCGGAACGCCGCTAAGTGCAAAAGCATCAGCCCGGCAAAGTAAATGACAAGGCCGGCAACGGCTGTGCCTACCGCCCACCATGCATAGACGTTGATAGGGATTCCTGAGGCAACGCTGCCAGTCAATAGTAGCGAGCGTACGATAAGCCAAATGAAGATGAATGGCATAAGCGAGAGCAGACCGCTTAATCCCGACAGTGTCAGGGCTATGGGCATAAGCACCTTGCGTTTGCCCATGTAAAATTGAAGTTTCTTTAATGTATTCATATTAATTGATTGTTTCATTGGTTTCTATCTCTTTCCCGAATAACCGGAACTTTTGGAATAACACGGGTGTAACGCAGAGGTCGGCCACGAGTGCCGATACGATACCCGCTACGGAGAGCAGACCCATGTGTATAAAAGAGAGGCCTTCGGAAGTCATGTAAATAGCGAAGTTCGCACATATCACGACACTGGTCAGAATGATTGGTGTCCCGATCGTACGGAACGAGCGGAGAATGGCATCCCGATAATTACCTCGACGGTCGAACTCCAAATGCCCGTGGTTGATGAAGTGAATGGTGTCGTCGACAGACCAAACCGAGGATCATCGGCATAATGGTTGCGGTCATCATATCCAACGGGTAGCCCAGCCATCCCATCAGTCCGCCGACCACCAAAGCCGGAGTGATATTGGGTATCAAACCGATAAGCCCGATGCGTACACTGCCAAAGACCAACATCATTAGGATGCCGATAATAAGGAGAGAGATGGCAAATGAAACCATCTGCCCGCGAGCCACGTACTGCATCATCACGGTAAATTGCGGAATACTACCCACTGTAGTGACAGAAGCTTCGGGGAAGAGCCTGGCGACATTGGCTGCAATATCGTTCAACTCTCGTTCTACCTCGCCGGAGTCAAAACTGCTGATCTCCACCATCAGGCGCAAACGTCGATAGTCGTAATCGATCCAATATTCCGCTTCGCTACCGCCTGCATTCTCGTAAAGGAGCAGCAGTTGTGCCACCTCTTCCGGATTCGTCGGAATACGATAATAAGCCGCATCTCCTTCGTGCAGGGTTTGATTCAGGTCTTTTAGGATATTCAGCACTGTAGTCGTTCGCTTGGTTAGCTTATAGCCTTCGGCCTTTTGTGCCAGAGAGTCTAAGCGTACAAGCATTGCCGGCGATTTTGTCAAGCCGTCTTCGGGCAGGTCTATCATGACTCGTAGGTGTAGATGGATCCCAGTTCGCTTTCACCTACTTCCAGCAGATTGTTTACATAGGCTATTTTACGTCCCATGGTGCGTTCTATGTCAAAGGCGGTCTCTATCTTGGTGAATTGATAAATGAGTGCTGCGGTAAGCAGCCCTGCAATCCATAGGATCAATGTGCCATGCCGGAGTACGCTTTCTCCCAAACGCCCCAGTTGATGGTCGAGCCACCGTCCGCCGGTTTCCTGCACTTTGGGATGAGGTTGCCGTTCTTGCCAAAACTCAACAGCACGGGCATCAGTGTAATGGCAATGAAGAAAGCCAGCATCACGCACGAGGAGGTAGCGATACCAATGAACCGCATGGGCTGCATCGGAATAGCGAGAAACGACAGCAGGGCGGCAAAGGTGGTGAGTGCACTGAACAACACAGGCCAGCCCATTTCACCCACGGTCTCTTCTACGGCTCGTCGACGTTCTCCGTGTAGAAGGAATTGCCGTTTGAAATAGGAAAAGATATGTATGTTATAGGCTATCGAGACGGCAAACGCCAACAGCATAGGTATCATCATCATACCGCTGTCTATCGTCATGCCGACATATCCCAACAGTCCATACACAATCACAATTGAGCCTGCCGCCGTGATAAGTGGAACGACAACGCCCCGTAGGGAGCGTGTTATGAGTAACAAAATAAGAATGGAAACGAGTGCGGCAATGCCCATCACACGGGGCATCTCTTTGCCAATCCATTTCATCTTCATGGCGGTAACGTAGGGCAAGCCTGTGCCTTTGGGATGGAGCTTTTGGTATTTGTCTTTAGTGATGATATGCTCCAGCTCATTCCCCGTTAGCACTTCAGGAGAAACGGCATTCTTACCTTTATTCCACACTGAATCTTTAGGAAAGGTACGCAACTTGAGAATAATCCACGAGAGCGTACCATCTTTGGAGACAAGCCGCTCGGCAATATGTGGCTTCATATAGGCTTTGCGACGTATCGTTTCCAGACTTGCCGCATCAGTGGGAATAAGGTCAGGCACTATCTGCTCGATAGTCATTCCTTCTTCATTCCCTACCATAAATTCGATGTCAGTGAGCGAAGTGATTTTGTCGGCGTATGAAATGCTATCCATCATTTCGTTCGTGAGTTCGCGGATGAGCTCTAAGTTCTCTTTCATAAACGAATTGTCGCATTGGGTCAGTACGGCGGCAAAATTGTCATTGCCGAATATATCCTTGAATTCTTTGGTCTTGACAAGCATCGGGTCGTCTTCGAGGAAGTAGTTTTCCCACGAAGCACTCACCTTGAAATATCTTAACCCTGTAAATCCTATGGCGAAGAGAGGATAAACAAGCTTAGTACAAGCCATCGTTTTTGTACCATCCATCTGCCCTGACGGGCAAACCAGTCATTGATTCTTTCTATTTTCATATCGTTTGTTATTGGTAAGTTCATTCATTTCAACACATTCAGCAGCGTGACGAGAAATAGCTTTCCACTTTGGGGCTACATATGATAATGGTGACAATGTGCGTGGACACAAGAATGCTCTTTGTGGGCATCATGCACGTGACAACGGCAGGAGTGAGAAGTGTTCATATTCTTTCTTTTTTTTACTTATGTTTTTTATATTACTTAGTCTTGCTAACACAACATCAGCAGGTTGAGTGCCATAACCGCCATGCCTGCTACCAAACCATAGATAGTATGATGGTGCTTACCGTATTCTTCGGCAGCGGGTAGTAACTCATCAAGCGAGATAAATACCATGATACCGGCAATCATCCCGAAAATAACGCCGAAAACATGGTCATTGAGGAATGGTGCAAGATAAGATAGCCGATGACGGCTCCTACCGGCTCGGCCAATCCCGATAGAAATGAAAGCCAAAGGGCCCGTTTACGATTACCTGTAGCATAATAGATCGGAACGGAGACGGAAATGCCTTCGGGTATATTATGTATGGCGATGGCACAGGCAATAGGTATAGCAATGTTTATATCCTTCAATGCTGCAAGAAACGTAACCATACCTTCCGGGAAATTGTGTATTGCCAGCACCAAGGCTGTCACTACATCGACGCGTAATAATTGAGGCTTTATTTCAGTCTTTCGTTCTTCCTTTAAGCTCATTTCTTCCACCCGATGCATTTCGTGTGGATTTTCGTAGTGAGGAATTAGCTTATCAATAAGTAGAATCAATACGATTCCCCCGAAAAAAGAAAGTGTGGAATGAAGAGTTCCGTCGTCCTTGCCATGTATATTGGCAAGAGTCTGCAAAGAAGAGGCAAACAGATTGGCGAAAGACATATAAATCATTACTGCTGTTGAAAATCCCAATGAAAGAGAAAGGAATGAAGTATTGGTGCGCTTAGCAAAAAATGCAATCGCACTGCCTATCCCTGTGGATATACCGGCAAACGATGTTAGGAAAAATGCTATAAGTACTGGTTGAGACATGGCTATGATGGATTGGAAGTTAGTGCGTCAAAAGAGAACAAAAGTTTGTTTTGTTCAGAAGCAAAGCGAGCCGCTCTTTGCAGGCGGCTCGCTCGGTAGGAGAAACAGTTAGATTTAGAAATAAGACGTTTCATGCTTTTGGCAACTAAGTTTAGTTCGGTCAGTCTGCGGATGTACGATGTTGGTACTTTGATCTTTCGTCCCAATAATTTCTTTGGGCAAAACCTTTCCGATACGGGAGACTGCCCTGCTTTGCGTAACCCATGACTCCTCGCAGAAGAAAAGCCCGTTGACTCCTTGTACGAGTGTTAATTCGTCGTTGCTGATGATGTTGATGATACTCATATGCTGATTATTATTTAGTGATTCTTCTGGAATGACTCGGCGTTCCAACTCCTGCATCAAACGAAACGCTGCCTGACAAGATTGCAGCATCTGTCCATGCAGGCTATAGGTGTGGAGTCGAGCAGAAGGTAGCTGATGCCTATTGTCTCGGAATCAAATACAAAAGAGATTCGATTGTTTACAATCGTACAATCATTTCCGCAAGGCTTGCATTGCAGACAAGACGAGAAACGGATGTTTTGATTAGTTATCTCTTGACAGACAGGATGTTTCAATAGTTCTGCCTTCATCTTTCATTCTTTACATTCATGAGTTTCTTCCATCCTCCCGTGCTAAAGCGAATATACTCACTGATGAAACACTCTATCTCTTCGCAGGAAAGTTCCTTATGTTGCACCACCTCTTTCATCATATTAATCCACCAAGAGCAGGTGAAGTGCATGAAGAACGGAGAAATATCGGTATGTAGTTCCGGATGGAGTCTTCTCATCTTTTCCATATATTCCATCCCTATTGTGGCACTCTTCTCAATCCACTCTTCCAAATAATCTTTGAGGCGAGAATGCTGCGTAGAGAAAAACAGCAAATTTAATTCACTTCGGTAACGAGTTATAATGCCCATAAGCTCCTGCAAAGATGCACGATGATATTCATCTGAGATAAATATGTCAAGGGAGAAATTCTCCGGTCGGTTGTGATCTTCCAGCATCCTGTACATAGCAGCCAAAAGAGGACGCAACACATCAACCAGTAAATCGTCCTTACAGGGATAGTAATTGTATATATTGCTCAGACCAATGCCCGACAACTTAGAAATCTCACGCATAGACACCGACTTGAAGCCCTTTTCGAAAAAAGCTTTCTGCGCTGTTTCCAGCAATAGCTTACGTATATAATCCTTCGTTGTTTGCATAGGTCAGAACATAATTCTTTATTTTATAACGCAAATTAGTCACATATTTTTTCGGTTGCAATACCTTAAAATGATGATTTTTTTTACTTACCATTCCCCATTTATGGTAATTCAGCAAATGAAATTTATAACTTTCAATATGCTACTCCTAATCATATCAAAGCTACAAATACTCACTTATTTACAATCTCTAGCACTCACTTTTTTTTGTTTACTTTTGTCTGTAAACCGCTACTGACGTCATTAAATACATAGTAATATGAGCAAAAAAATCAAAGACCAAGAAGTTCTTTTTGGTCAAAGATCAGAAGGACGATAGCCTCCGAGCCGTAGTCGGAGCAGATGGGAAAAGCGGACTGAAGTTGCATTCTTTCAAAGTCTCCTTTGAGAGTGCGTTGCCAGCGTGCATGTATACCAATAGACGATTACTCACTACCAATATAAGGAAAAGTTGCATGCAAATGAAATTTATCATACGCCATGCAACTTTGGAGCCAATTCATAAGAAGAGGAGCTAACGGAGAAAAAGAACTTTTTTCAGTGCCCTCAGATTTCGGGCTTCCTTTTTTATTTACCTTCAACAACTCCAAATATTCTTATTACATCAATCTTCGATATACATACACTTACACGGTTCCAATCCGGTTCGGTAAACATGTCACCTACTCCCTGATCTTCGGCAGTAATACGAGACGTATTAATCTTGTATTTATTAACAAGGATTGTTTTTACAGCTTCTGCACGTGCGGTAGCAATTTTTGCGTTGATCTCAACATTGCCTTCTGGAGAAGCGTACCCTTTAATAATGACTTTTGAATCGGGATATTTCTTCATGTAGGAGGCTACACGTTCCACATTCGGTAGCTGTGATGCATCCACTGATGAGCGACCTTGTCTGAAAGTAATGATAGATTCCGGAACGCGGGCAGTCTTGACTACTGTTTCAATGGGAACGACCTTTGTACGACATTCTTCCAACTCTTTATGCAAACCGCTAATTCTTTGGTTAGCATTGTTTAGTTCTCTGTCACGACTGCCACCTGTTCGCGAAGTGCATTAATAGCAACATTCAAATCATCAATTTCGCTCTGATTGTAGACTTTTACTTTAGTAAAGTAATGATTCCCAGTACTCATCTTGAAGTGATAAGTCAATCCGGCAGTCAGTTCAAATGTTGCATTGTTTGCATTGAAACGACTCTTTGCCTGATTAAAATCACCTTGCATATCATATACGATAGCGGGCTTAATTCCCAATGTCCATGCTTTTGTTTCACCGAGGTTGAAATTAAGATTCAATCCGAGACGGGTAGACCATGAATTGTCATCTCCTTTACCATTTACATAATAATGCAACCACCCCATTCCGGCAATAGCTTCTATCTCAAACAAACGAGGTTTGCCCCGATAGCTTGCAAATAGATTTATTAAGTTAATTTTACTTAACAAGCTGACATCTAAAACATCAAAAGCTGTTTTACTCGGAGTTGATTGATATATCCCATTCCCCTGAAATTCCAAACCGAAAACTAGGAGTTAATTGTTTGGATATTCCAACTCCGAAACCGGGACGCATCCCTTTAAAGAAAGAGGCGTGAGTGAGAGGGGTAACTGCTCCTGCATTCACTCCTACAGACCAATTGTCCATAAACTTTGTTCCTTCTACAACTGATTGGGCATTTGCTGTAAGTCCACCCAAATATCAAGGCTAATAAAATAATCGATTTTCTCAATAATCAATAAGTTTTTATAATGTAATGTTTTTATCTGCTAAAATCATTAGAAATGCTTTATTTGTCCATATCTAACTTTCTAGTTCATTTTTTTAATTCGTTATTCACTTTAAACAACATATCATATTAAAAATTAGTTCGCAAGCCTGGTAGCCAATTAACATCTATTGTGTTTTCGAGCAATCTAAAATATGAAAAATAGAACATCGACCGGGAGTTGTCAAAGGAAACATTAAAATCAACGTCTATATCGCATAGGGAACGGAGTAATGGAAGATATAAGCTATCGTTTCCTTCCTCGTCCTTCCAAAAAGATTTCTAAAAAAAAACGCTCAAACGGATGCTGTTTTACCGTTTGGGCGTTACTTTTGGGGGGGTGAAATTATATACTATACTTTTTATTATCAATTCCCTACTATCCTTCTTCCTCTACTAACCATCGACTCAAAATTGCGTTCTTCCTTACTGAACTCTGCACCTATTTTCACTATACGGCAACCATTAGTAGTATAAGGTATGAGATAGCCGCGATTATCAATCTGTGCCAATGCTTCTTCTGCGGTACCGTTTAGCTTAAATTCGAAGACATAAACAGCATTTGCTGTTTTCACCACAGCGTCAGCACGTCCCAGGGCACTTTGCACTTCGGCGTTAATAAACTGCCCCAGTAGTTTAAAAACAAGATAGAATACCACTTGATAGTGACGCTCTGTCTTATCATTCAGTTCGTAGGGAAAATCGGCAAAGAACGCACGAAGACGGGTGAGGAAAGCCTCAACATCTCCTGCCCTTAGTTCTTTTACAAACTGTCCGATATAGAAGGGGGCTTTCGATTCATCCAACGAGGTATAAAACGGAGTGATAAAATTAAGAAAGCCATACTTCACCTCATCATTGGGGTAACCCAGCTTGTAGAGACGCACTTCTGTATCATATCCTTTAATGGTCAGATAGCCGCTTTGATAAATCATCGGCACAGGGTTGTTCACGTCAGCACGGTCGTCGGTAAGAGAGGCGGCAGTTACTTCCAATCCGTCCAGTTCACGCAAATCATAATGGGTCTTCTTCAGCATTTCGGCAAGGAAAGTGGGTGTTCCACTGGCAAACCAGTAATTCTCAAACATCCCGCTCCTAAGCACATTCAGTATGCTGAACGGGTTGTACATACCTTCCTTACGGACATAGTTGAAATGATATCCGTCATACATACGAGTAAGGTATGCCATACAATCTTCTTTTGTCAAACCGTTCCTTTCTGCCAACCGTTCCAGTTCCGGGACGAAATTGGCTTCAATTTCCGGGCGGGTCATACCACAAAGAGCATTGTATTGCGGGTCGAAGCTGATATCGATCAGTTGGTTGAGAGTGCTGAATATACCCATTTGAGCAAATTTGGTCACTCCGGTGATAAAGACGAAGCGCAACCAGGGGTCTGCTGATTTCAGTACAGTATAAAAAGCGGTGAGCATTTCGCGGAACTTGTCTTGTAATTCCGGATTATGCATGGAGCGAAGCAGCGGTTTGTCGTACTCGTCAATAAGAACAACTACGCCACGACCTGTTTGTCGATAAGCTTCTTTAATGACTTGCATGAAACGACCGGAATAACTCAAACCTTCCTCACTGGTTCCATAGACTTTTCCCAACTACGAAGCTGCAATTCAAGTCCGTTTCTCAATCCTTCTATTTCAGAGTAATCCTCGGCATTAAGGTCAAGATGCAATACAGCGTGTTCGTTCCATTCTGTTTCGAGCTGCTCAATGGCAAGTCCTTCAAAAAGCTCTTTCTTTCCACAGAAATACGCTTCCAGTGTAGAAAGCAGCAGACTTTTGCCAAAAACGACGCGGACGGCTAAGGAAATACGGATTGCCCGTTGAGGCAAGTTCGTAGACAAATGCTGTTTTGTCAACATACAAATAGCCGTCGCGACGAAGTCTCTTAAAACTTTGTATTCCGATAGGCAGATTGCGCCGGGGTCCTTTCAAACGGTCCATGATAT
>OIFH01000136.1_pt1 | contig 11317 bp, 7 predicted proteins | sample 1581951 | NCBI WGS metagenome assembly OIFH01 (sample SAMN04414075, study PRJEB24778) | human gut metagenome | material: faecal | host: Homo sapiens | reverse complement strand
TAATGAAATAGTAAATCCTAATCACTAACCATTTATCACTAATCATTAATCATTAATCGCTAATTACTATGATAAGTCCGTTAGCTTATGTAGATTCTGCCGCAAAAATCGGCAAGAATGTAACCATCCAGCCCTTTGCATTTATCGAAGGGAACGTGGAAATCGGTGATGACTGTATTATTATGTCGGGGGCAAAAATTCTGCACGGTACCCGCATGGGAAAAGGGAACAAGGTGCATCACAATGCCGTTCTGGGTGCCGAACCGCAAGACTTCCATTATACGGGAGAGAACAGCATGCTGATTATCGGTGATAATAACGACATCCGCGAGAACGTGGTTGTCAGCCGTGCTACCCATGCAGGAAGCGCCACCCGCATCGGCAATGAAAACTACCTGATGGATGGTGTACACCTCTGCCACGACGTGCAGATAGGCAACCATTGTGTACTGGGTATCAAGACTACCGTAGCCGGAGAATGTCAGATAGACGACTGCACCATTCTGAGCAGCAACGTCATTCTGCACCAATACTGCCACATTGGAAGTTGGGTACTGATTCAGGCAGGCTGCCGCATATCAAAGGATGTGCCGCCCTATATCATCATGAACGGTAATCCGGCAGAATACCACGGTATCAACGCTGCTGTGCTTCAACACAAACACCAGGTGACCGAACGTGTATTGCGCCATATCGTAAATGCCTACCGTCTGGTATACCAGGGAAACTTCAGCGTGCAGGATGCCTTGCAGAAGATTGAAGACCAAGTACCGATGAGTGACGAGATACACATATCATCAACTTCATCAAGAATTCCAAAGGAATCGTGAAGTAAACACCCTTCTTCGGGCACGAATCACGCAGACAATACGGATGAATAAATTCTTTTTCTGTAAGTCTGCGTAGTTCGTGCCCTTTTCTATATTCCTCTACAATAGTTCCTGCATTATCTTTTACTATTTTTTGATGCACATTCATTCCAGGCAGTATGCTAAGTAAAACAAACTGTTTCCTTTAACTAAACATTTTTGTTTCCTTATAGAGAACACTTTGTTTCCCTTAACAAAACAGTTCGTTCCATTATATGAAAACAAAGTGTTTTTCTATACTGAAACAAAGTGTTCTCTAATGCTGGAACAAACTGTTCAGTGTTGTGAACTAACGGATTAAGTATATAAAGGGTATTTATTATACTGTTTCTGTAGACAATGGTCTGTCTTGTCCTATAAAAGACGGGGAAAGAAGCAGGAAGCAACCGGGTACGCTCGGAAGGGTGAGGGTAAAATTTGCCCTCACCCTTTTATTTGTCTCTCACTCACCCTTGAAAGGGCGATGAATAGGGAGTTTCAGAAAAGCGGTGATAGTGGTGAGGGCAGGTTGAGTAATTTTTTGTTCTACTACTACTCGAAATGCAGGGTACCGAAGAACTCCGGGCAATGGAAGTTCGGCTTCTCCAGACCTATCGGATTCCAGGAAAGGAAATGGGGAGTCTGGAGCTTGTCACCGCATTTATAAAAATTGGCACGGAGCGTCTTTCCATCCAACGAAGTGATGTCATGCAGGAAGAAAGCGGAATAAGGGATGACCAGGGCCACTTCCCAGGCACACTCACCTACTCTTTCGTCGAAAGCCTCACGTCCCAAAGAAGCCCAACGCTGTACTTTATCGAGCACCTCTTGCGGGGCATGCTGGCGGTTTCCACGTCCGGCACCTGCCCCAATAAGCAGAGTCCCGGCACAATTACACTCCATATTGTAGTACACTCCGTCATCGGCAGGCACAGAGAAGAACTCTACACACGCATCTTCCCAAACCGGACCGTTATCGTGGCCTGCAACTGCGCGTACACTCGCTTCCCTTACCTTGAAATGCAGCAGAATGGCATCTTCCGTATGCGCTATGCGGAATTCCACATCGGGAGTATAAGGAAAAGCAGCCCAATTCACTGTGTTTACGGGCTGAAACGCCACCTTCTCTTCATCCAGAAGAGCCGGAACCGACTCTACCGGTATATTGGCCGCACTTACTTTCTTTACATTCAATTCTTTCATTTTACTATTTTGGGGATTAATTGCAGATAGCGGCAACATGCAAAGAGCTGCCGCTATCGTCATTAAAAACTTTTTCAGATACATGAGTCAATGAATTTTTTCATCTCCGGTGTATGCTCCTCCACGCTCTGCAACAGTTTGAACTGAGCCTTGGTACGCACAAGATTGTGCTCCGGATACAGGATTTTATAATAAGTATCACCGTTGATATAATCTGCCAGGAAGCGTACGCACTGCATGTATGGGAACAAGGCAGCCGCATAAGGCAGATTCTCAATCTCTATCGGCAACAAGAAGGATTTGCCCGATTCCAGATAACCCTTGGTAAATGCCTGGAATATTTCCATATTGAAGTTCACATTATCCAGATTCTTGTCGTCTTCCAACCCCGTGTTGGCACCTGAGCGAAGGAAATCGCCATAATCGGAGAAGATGAAGCTGGGCATCACCGTATCCAGGTCAATGACACAAAGCACCGTACCGTCTTCGTCGAACATCATGTTGTTTACTTTCGTATCACAGTGGCATACCCGTTTGGGCAGTTTGCCTTCACGGTACAGACGTTCTGCCTTACACATTTCATCAGCGCGTTTTTCTATCTCATCCAGAAAATACCGCACCTCCTGCACACGTCCCGCAGCATCGGCAGCCACAGCGTCACGGAGTTGCTTCAGGCGGAACTCCATGTTGTGGAAATCGGGAATTGTCTCGCCCAATGTATCTGGAATGTCGGCAAGCATAGCCTGGAAATTACCGAAGGCAGTTCCCGCATAATAGGAATATTCGGGGTTCACCGTCTCGTAAGTCTTGGCACGGGGAATAAAAGTCATGATACGCCAGTAGTTCTCACCGTCATACCAATAGGTTTTCCCTTCGGCCGTGGGGATGAAATGAAGCACTTTACGCTCGACATCGGCCTCTCCTTTCTCTTCCAGCTTCTTACGGATATGCCCGGTCACAGCCTCGATATTAGACTGTAACATCTCTACATTCTGGAAAATGGCATGATTGATACGTTGCAGAACATAGTCCGGCGCATCGGCCTCAACGGTGGTCACTTTGTACGTATCGTTAATCAGGCCTGAGCCTAAAGGCTTGATTTCACGAACCGTACCCTGCATTTGAAAATGAGATACAATAGATAAAAGGTCTTTCATGATAATAAATGAATTAATTTGTTTACAAAGATACGCCGATTGCCATCTATCAAAAGACAAGTATCGTTCGGCGCGCTTCCAAAATTATACATTTATCCAAACATAGCCGCAAAAACTGCCTAATAAATAAGAAGTCTTGTACAAAATATACCTATATTTGTAACTGAAACCTTAAAAACTACCCGAAAAGTGCGAACGTTTATCATCCGGCTGCTTCTTGTTTCAGTAAGCATGATTGCTGCAACCCTGCAGGCGCAGAACATCACCTTCAACCATCTGACAACCGACGACGGTCTGTCACAATTCTCCGTGAACAGCCTTTACATCGATGAAAACGGTGTCTTATGGATTGGAACCCGAGAAGGCTTGAACCGTTATGACGGAGAAGACATACAAACTTACAAGCTGCAGAAGAACGACCCTTACAGCCTTTTCTGCAACACCGTGCTGCGCATGGCCGGCAACCGTAACGGAAAAATCTACCTGCTCTGTACGGAAGGAGTAGCCGAGTTCAATCTTGCCACCCAAAGATTCACCACCCTGCTGCAAGGAAATGTACACAGCATATATTACAAAGAGGCCCTTTTCATCGGAAAACAGAATGAAATCTACCGCTATAACGAGCAGACCGGGAACTTTGACCTCTATTACCAGCTTCCCGGAAAAAGTCTGGAAATCTGCTGTATGCATCTGGACAAAGGACAAATGTGGATTGGAACGACCACCGACGGAGCATACCGCCTGCAACTGGACAAGAACGAGCTGACCCACCCCATCCTGAAAGGCAACATCACCAGCATATACCAAGACAGCGAAGGCGAGTTATGGATTGGCAGCTGGGAAGAAGGGCTGCACCATGTAAAGACCGACGGAACCATCGAAATCTTTGAATACGACGCAAAGAACCCTTACAGCATCTCTTCCAACTTCGTGCGAGCCTGCTGTGAAGACAATCTGGGAAACATCTGGATTGGAACCTTCAACGGTCTGAACCGGTATGACAAAAGTACGGGACTCTTCCAGAACCACACTGCCAGTGATGCCCAGAGCGACGGACTGACACACTCTTCCATCTGGTGCATCGTAAAGGACAACCAAGGAACGCTGTGGCTGGGGACCTACTTTGGCGGCGTCAACTACTTCAACCCCGAGTACGAGATATACAGCCGCTATATGTATTCGCCCATCGAAAAGAAGGGGCTGAGCAATCCGGTTGTAGGCCGCACCATCGAAGACAAGGACGGCAATCTGTGGATTGGCACCGAAGGGGGCGGACTGAACTATTACAACCGCCGTACCCGTGAGTTCAAATGGTTCCGCCCGGAAATCGGTCCCAAACAGTATTTCCCATAACAAACATCAAGGCTCTCTATTATGATGCCTCCAAAGACATCATCTGGATAGGAACCCATCTGGGCGGACTGAACGAGACTGGACATACGCTCGGGGCGATTCACACACTACCGCATGGAAGCAGGTAATCCGGAGACCTTGCCTTCCGACATCATCCGCGATATCGCGCCTTACCAAGACCACCTGGTGATAGCCACCCAAAACGGAATCTGCCTCTTCGACCCTGCCAACGGGAAATGCCAACAACTGTTCCAGGACAGCAAAGAAGGCAAAAAAATCAAGATGGTGGCAGATGTCACTTTCGACAGCAACGGTACGCTCTGGATTGCAGCCACGGGCGAAGGTGTGTTCAGCTACCGTTTCGATACCGGCAAACTGACCAACTACCGCCATGATACTGCCGACCCACACAGCATCAGCAACAACAATGTAAACAACATTACCCAAGATAGCAAAGGCAATCTGTGGTTCGCCACTTCGGGCAGCGGACTGGACTTATACCGCCCTGCCAGCAACGACTTCGAGAACTTTGACCAAGCGAAGAACGGCCTTTCCAGCGACTGTATCTATGAGACGGAGGAATCCCCCACCAGCGGCAAACTGCTGCTCATCACCAACGAAGGCTTCTCCATCTTCGACTACCGGCAAAAGGCATTCCTGAACTACAGTGCCGAAAACGGTTTCCCAATGACTGCCGTCAATGAGAATGCCCTTTGCGTGACCCGTGACGGAGAAATATTCCTGGGAGGCACGCAGGGAATGATTTCTTTCCACGAAATGGAGTTGAACTTCACACCAAAACCCTACAAAATCATCCTCTCCCGCCTCATTGTGAACGGAACGGAAATACAAGTGGGAGATGAGACCGGTATCCTGCAGCAAGCCTTGTACTGCACCCCCCGAGATTACGCTCAACGCTGACCAGTCCATGTTCAGCATAGAGTTCGCCACTTCAAACTATGTAGCCGCCAACAAAGACGACATCATCTATAAGCTGGAAGCTTCTCCAACGACTGGAACAGTGCCCGTGGACTGCACAACATCACCTATACCAATCTAACGCCGGAACCTATAACTTGATTATAAAGCCCAACGGAAAAGACGAGAGCCTTTGTCCGCAAGTCCACCTGACCATACACGTGTTGCCTCCCTACTACAAGACTCCCCTTGCCTATCTTATCTACCTGATAGTGACGGGAATCCTGCTCTGGTATCTGGTGCGTACCTACAAGTCCAGAATCAAGTTGCGGGAATCACTGAAGTACGAACAGAAGCACATCCGTGACGTAGAGGCCCTGAACCAGTCAAAGCTACGTTTCTTCACCAACATTTCCCATGAATTCCGCACCCCGCTGACACTCATCGTGGCCCAAGTGGAAACGCTGATGCAACTCCAGAACTTCACGCCTGCCATATATAACAAGGTACTGGGCATCTACAAGAACAGCATACAGCTACGGGAACTCATCACCGAGCTGCTCGACTTCCGCAAGCAGGAACAAGGGCACATGAAGATAAAGGTAAGTCCACACAACATCGTGAACTTCCTATACGAAAACTATCTGCTTTTCCTGGAATATGCCAGCGCCAAACAAATCAGCCTCTACTTCGAGAAGGAAACAGACAGCCTCGAAGTATGGTATGACCAAAAAACAGATGCAGAAAGTGAATAACAACCTGCTGTCCAACCGCCGTCCAAGCATACCAAGGCGGAAGACAGCATCACCCTCAGCATCAAGACCGAAGGCAGCAATGCCGTCATCCGCGTGACCGATACCGGCAGGCGGCATAGATGCCCGGGAAGTGGACAAGATATTCGACCGCTTCTACCAGATAGACCAAATGGACTCTACAGATGCAAGCAAGACGGGTACGGGTATCGGCCTGGCATTGACGAAGGGTATCGTGGAACTCCATCACGGCACCATCCGTGTGGAAAGCGAACTGGGCAAAGGTAGCAGCTTCATCGTAAACCTGCAATTGGGGAACGCACAGTTTGACGAAGAGCAAATAAACAAGAATGCAGACAGTGTGCAACAAATAGAAATTCCCAAACCGGAAAACGATGCCCTGCTCAAGGCGGAGCTGGAAGAGAGTGCTCCCATCAAACGACTCCCGGATGCAAAAATCCTGATAGTGGAAGACAACGACTCCATCCGCGACATGCTGGCAGGTATCTTCAAGCCCTTCTACGAAGTGCTGACTGCGGCCGACGGAGCGGAAGGACTCGCACTGGTGCGCAGCGAAATGCCCAATATCGTAGTCAGCGATGTAGTAATGCCCAACATGTCGGGAACGGAACTGTGCAAACAGATAAAAAGTGACTTCAACACCTGCCATATCCCCGTGGTGCTGCTCACTGCACGGACTGCCATCGAACAGAACATCGAGGGACTGCGCATCGGTGCGGACGATTACATCACCAAACCGTTCAACACCAATCTGCTGATTTCGCGCTGCAACAATCTGGTAAACTCGCGTATTCTTCTGCAGGAGAAGTTCAGCAAGCAACCACAGGCTTTCGCACAGATGCTTGCCACCAATCCCATAGACAAGGAGATTCTGGACCGCGCCATGACAGTCATTGAGAAACATCTGGACGATACGGAATTCAACGTCAACGTCTTTGCACGTGAAATGGCAATGGCACGCACCAATCTGTTCACCAAGCTGAAGGCTATCACCGGGCAAACTCCGAACGACTTTATCCTGACTATCCGCCTGAAGAAGGGTGCCCTGATGCTGCGCAACAATCCGGAACTGAATATCACCGAAATTCGGACCGGATAGGTTTCAGTTCTTCACGCTATTTCTCCAAATGCTTCAAGGACATTTACCATGTCAGCCCACTGGCCTACCGCAAAGGAGAGAATGGAGGAGAGGAAAGTACGGAAGACAGTGAAGAGACATCTTAATATTGTACATCAAGCCATCGCATGATACGGTTTGTACTTTTTCTCCCTTCCCTTGTACTTCCTTATACACCCGATTCCATAAAACCTCTTACCTTTGACCTCAGAATTACAATCTAAAGTCAAAGAACTATGAAGCATTTTTCCCCCTTGTGGTCTCTGATTCCCGGTGCAGCCCTGATAGCGGGATGCGGAAGCCAACCTAAAGACAAGACTTCGGAGCACTCGCCGCAGAAGCCCAATGTAGTATATCTGATTGCTGATGACCTGGGTATCGGCGACCTGAGCTGTTACGGTGCCACCAAAGTAAGCACTCCCAACATTGACCGCCTTGCCGGACAAGGCATGCAGTTTACCAACGCTTATGCCACTTCTTCCACCAGCACTCCTTCCCGTTTCGGCCTGCTGACGGGCATGTATCCCTGGCGACAGAAGAATACCGGCATCGCTCCGGGCAATTCCGAACTCATCATCGATACCGCCTGCGTCACTATGGCCGATATGTTCAAGGAAGAAGGCTACGCCACTGCAGCAGTGGGCAAGTGGCACCTCGGCCTGGGCCCTAAAGGCGGTACAGACTTCAACCACTCCATCAAACCGAACACCCAAGACATCGGCTTTGACTATGAATACATCATCCCCGCTACCGTCGACCGCGTTCCCTGCGTCTTTTGTAGAGAACGGACATGTAGTAGGCCTCGACCCCAACGACCCTATCACTGTGAGCTACGACCACAAGGTCGGTGACTGGCCCACCGGTCTCGAAACCCCGAACTCGTCAAGATGAAACCCAGCCAGGGGCACAATAACACCATCATCAACGGCATCCCCCGCATCGGCTGGATGACCGGCGGCAAATCCGCCCTTTGGACAGACGAAGACATTGCCGACGTGATTACAGACAAAGCCAAGAACTTCATCACAGCCCATAAAGACGAACCTTTCTTCCTTTATATGGGTACGCAAGATGTACATGTTCCCCGCGTGCCACATCCGCGTTTCGCCGGCAAGAGTGGTTTGGGCGTACGTGGCGACGTCATCCTCCAGCTGGACTGGACCGTGGGTGAAATCATGCACACTTTGGACAGCCTCGGCATTGCCGACAACACCATTTTTGTATTCTGCAGTGACAACGGTCCCGTCATAGACGACGGCTATCAGGACCAGGCACGCGAACTGCTGAACGGCCATACTCCCATGAAGCACTACCGCGGTGGGAAGTACAGCGCTTTCGATGCCGGTACCCGCATTCCCTTCATTGTACGCTGGCCCAATGGCATCAAGCCCGGCAAACAACAAGCCCCCTTCTCCATGATTGATGTATACGCTTCACTCGCCGCCCTGCTGGACCATCCGCTGGAAGCAGGCATCGCTCCCGACAGCCGCGACCAGCTCAACAACTTCCTGGGAACCGACACTGCCGGATGTGACTATATTGTACAACAGAATCTGGACAATACACTCTCCATTATCCAGGGAGACTGGAAATACATAGAGCCCAGCGACAAGCCGGCACTGGAGTATTGGACGAAAATAGAAATGGGCACGCCCCGCAGCCTCAACTGTACAATCTTTCCATTGATCCGTCCGAAAAAGACAATGTGGCAGAAGCCCATCCGGACAAGGTAAAAACGCTCTCTGCCCTACTGGAAGAGGTGAAGGAAGCAAAGAACCAAAGTGAAAGGGAATAAAAGTACAAGAGTGGTATAGTTCGCAAGTTTTGTACGAATTCGTACTTTTGCGAACTATTAACTAATGCATTTGTATATTCCATCCCCTACATTTGCGATGTGATTCAACTCTGAAGTGAGTACAAAACAAAGAAACAACCTTTATTAATAACTAATTAAATTAATATTTATGAAACAGAAATCCAGCTTCTTTAAAGCATTAGGTATTATGTTGCTTTCTGTCCTATTTGCCACGCAGGCCAATGCACAGAATCTCACAGTAACAGGTACAGTGACTGACAACTTAGGTCCGGTGATTGGTGCTTCTATCCAGGTGGAAGGAACAAGTAACGGATGTATCACAGACATTGACGGAAACTACACCCTTCCCAATGTTCCGGCAAACGCAACTCTCGTATTCTCCTATATCGGATATCAGACACAAAAGATTGCCGTAGGCGGAAAGACCAAAATCGACGTAAAACTGGCAGAAGACAGCCAATTGCTGCAGGAAGTTGTCGTAGTGGGTTACGGCGTTCAACGTAAGAGTGACCTGACCGGTGCAGTTGCTTCTGTAAAAGCAGCAGATGCATTGAAGAATACCCCGACCGGTAATGTATCCGATGCATTGCAGGGACGTATGGCCGGTGTATCAGTTCTCTCTGGTTCCGGTAATCCTACTGAAGACAATACCATCCGTGTACGTGGTATCAACTCTATCACAGCAGAAACCGGTCCTTTGGTTGTTATCGACGGTTTCATCGGTGGTTCCCTTCAGTCGTTGAATCCTTCCGATATTCAATCTATCGAAGTATTGAAAGACGCATCTGCAACAGCTGTTTACGGTTCTCGCGGTGCAAACGGTGTAATCTTGGTTACTACCAAAAACCCATCCCAAGACAAATTGACCGTATCTTTTAATGCATTTGCCAACATCAAGACTGTAGCCAAGTATGCTGATAATCTTTCTACCTATGAATATGCCAACCTGGTTAATGACTATGGTAAGGAATATTTTGGATACGGCGACAATCACTATTATAGTGCAGAGCAATTAGCAGCCTTCAAGTCTGGCAAAGCAGGTTATGATTACTCAAGAGAAATCTTCCGCAGCCCTGCCGTTACACAGAACTATGAAATGTCTATTGCAGGTGGTGGCGAAAAGACTACTTTCCTGGCATCTCTCCGCTATCAAAACGATGAAGGTATCATCAAGGAGTCAAGTAGCCAAATCTACAGCTGGCGTTTGAAAGTAGATACCAAAATCAAGAAGTGGCTGAAAGCTGGTATGAACATCTATGGTCACTACAGAGAAACAAGTACTCCACGTGTCAATGAATATGATGGTTTAATCCAACAAGCAATGTACTTTCCCAGTACTATTGAACCGCAAGATGAAGATGGAAACTACAATAATTCATTTTTTGAGGGTAGTTCAACTTACAATCCAATGGGGCATATTTGGGAAGCAGACAATGCCAACAAGACAATAAATAATCGTATACAAGGTTATGTCCAGTTTGACATCATGGACGGTTTGAGCTTCCGCTCACAACTGGGAGTTCTGCTTGACAATAGACTAAACACTTCCGTACAAAATGACAAAAGTTACTATGCTTTCAAGAATAGCAATTTATCGCAAGGTCAAGCACGTAGTTACTGGAACACTTCCTGGTTAAACACCAACACATTAAGTTATGTAAAAGAATTTAATGCTAATCATCGTGTCAACGCAACTGCTGTTTTCGAACAGTCTTATGATAATAATTTCAATCATACCGGTACTGCTTATGGTTTGGATTATATTGATAGGATCGGTATAAACAACTTGGCATGGTCAAATGCAGAGCTTGCTACCAATAGCTCCGACCGTGTTATCAATACATTAATGTCAGGTATGTTACGTGTAAACTACGTATTTATGAACCGTTACATGGTTACTGCATCTATTCGCGCAGATGGTTCTTCACGTCTTGTTGATAAATGGAGCTATTTCCCATCTGCAGCTTTGGCTTGGGACTTGAAACAAGAAAAGTTTTTTGAAAAGACAACAGCTTTATCGACCAATTGAAACTTCGCCTCGGTTATGGTTCTGTAGGTAACCAAGCTGTAGAAGCTTACCGCCCCTATTCCAAACCGTAACTCCAATAAGAAATTACGTAGATGGCTCCACC
>OIFH01000135.1_pt1 | contig 11319 bp, 14 predicted proteins | sample 1581951 | NCBI WGS metagenome assembly OIFH01 (sample SAMN04414075, study PRJEB24778) | human gut metagenome | material: faecal | host: Homo sapiens | reverse complement strand
AGCAATATTTGCATGCCTTCCTTTGGCGGCGTTCGAGGCTTTTTCGTTGCAGTCGGGGGGCAGGTAGCCTTTTGGTCAGCACATTCAGACGGAGGTATGCAGGTTTCTCTTCCGGATATTCTTCCAGTAATTTCAAGGCGTCTTCGAAAGGTGTCGGGTCATGGGGAAGTGTGACGAGCGGAATCGGATTTTCAATTTCCCTTGTACTGATTTGTGGTTCTGCCCCTTTCTCCAACTCGATGATGGAGATGGAGTGCGGATAGGTTTCGTCGAAGCTGACGGGGAGGGGAGTGCCGCAATAGCGTGCGTGGTGATGACTGCCTTTGATGTCCTGAGGGCAATGGATGTGTCCGAGTGCCAGGTGGTCGTATCCTTCTCCCATAGCGCTGAGGGGAACATACTCTATTCCGCCAATACTCTCATCGTGCCCGCTACGGTCGCTGCCTTCAATGGAGAGATGGGCCATGAGGACGACGGGAAGCTGTGCCGTATTCCGTTTCTTCACTTCGTCCAGCAGTGCCTGGAAGAAGCGTGCCTGTCGTTGGTCGCGCGGTGTTTCAGTGTCCAGCAGGGGGAAGTTTTGCGGATAGACGTGGGGCACGGCAATGACGTAGCCTATTGTCTTTTTTTCATTGTTTATCTCGATGATGTGCTTGTCCAGATTCACTTCCTCGGCTGTACGTTCGATGTTTCCCACAACGTTCAAGCCGAAGTGCTGCCAGAGGCTGCTGTCTATCTCCAGTTTCGAGCTGCTGTCGTGGTTTCCGGCGGTGACTACGATGGCCATTCCGGGGCAGGCTTGATGGATGTTCAGCATGGCGTCGGTGTACATCTTCTGCGTGGCGGCAGCGGGAGAGGAGTAGTGGTAGATATCTCCGCTTACCACCATGGCGTCGGGCTGCTCTTCGGTTACTATGCGGGTGAGTTGCCGTAGGAAGGATTGCTGCTCGGCGGTGCGGTCGTAGTTGTAGAGGGTGTGTCCCAGGTGCCAGTCGCTGGTATGTAGTATTTTCATTGTTTTTGTTACTTCAATGGATGTGGGTTATGGTTTCCTTAGAATATAAATCTTGTGTGTTCCTCGTCCTTTGTAGTCGATGCCCGATTCGGGATTGGCTATCCATTCGCGCAACTCGCGGGAGGCGGCGGACTTCAATAAGCCGGTCAGTTGGCAATAGTCGGCTTGGGTCATGAAGCTGTTCTTCTCCAGGTATTTTTTGCCCGTTCCAGCCGTCCTGCGGAGAAAACATTTGTGAGGAGCGTTGGAATTTGTCGGTGGAACGTTTCAGGTGGCAATGGCGAGCAGTACGGTACAGTAGTTCCTTGTCCACCTTGAAATGTATGTCCTTCAGGCAGATGCTGACGGCGTTTCGCTTGGTGTCTCCTTCTTCGCCCGTCTCCCGTTCACGGTCTTGCCGCAGACCGAGGGCAGGGGTGAATACTCCTAAGTTGTCAATCTTCACGGAGTAACCTTGCCCCATTTGGTAGGCTATTTTCGTCGGTGATGGCTTGCACCAGTCCGATGATGTCTCCTCGTGTGAAGGATGAGGCGTATGCTATCTTTTCGGTGATGGTTTCCAAGTCCACCTGCCCGTATAGTTTCATTCGTGGGTAGAGAATGCGTTTGCCGTCTTCTCCCGGCAGGTTCAGTTCCTGCATGTTGTATTCTGCCATGATGGTAGCGTTGTTATGAGGTTCGTTTGTTTATTAGGGCTTACAGAGTTTGTCCCAAGGTTGCGGATGTGTATGCCAAGGTTGGGGATTTCTATCCCAAGGCTTGGGATAGACAAACCAAGGGCGAAGGTAATTCTTTATCTCTATACTTGCAAACTTTACTATTAGTAGTTAGGAAGTTTTTTATTGGTAGTCGGGAAGTTTTTTGTTATAGGTTTGAGAGAGGAATTGAAAAAACGTTATCTTTGTTACATAAGAGAAGTGCATGAATGATGAACAAAACTAAAATTAAGCGATATATGAAACATTATCCGGACTTATTATTGTTGTTTACCTTATTGTCCGTTACCACAATGATTAAAGCACAAATATCGATAAGACCTTATAGCGAATGGGAAGCAACCCAGTTTGTTGCAGTGAACGGACATCAGCCCGAAGACTATGTAACGCCAGATAATAATTGGGAAATACTATACAATTTACGGACTCCACGTACTCAAGCCGAACTTCGTGAAATGGGTATTAAATGCTCTGATAGCCAATTATTGTTATTGGAAGTAGGTGGACTTGTCAGTAAAACAAAAGGGAAATGGGAAACTACTATACCCATTCTCGACAAAGAACAGACCAATTCTCTAAGAAGCTTAAGTAAGGAGATTGCTGAATCCATGTATGTCAAAACAAAGGCAGACTTTATATCATTGGTACAAACTATCAGTGAAATGGGATTCAAGAACAATGTACTCTCACTTGTTTTTTCATACCTTCTGGATGGAAAAATGTGGACAAAGTTAGTCTTGTTTGAGGATGTTGACAATTATACAGCTGGAGTGGCTGTTACTGGGTATTATACGAATCAAGAAATGGCTTTGCATGCGGTACGAATGGTTTCGGAGAACAGAATTTGATTTTGACTTACATCAATAGCGGCATTGCTCCTGACAACGACATTATGGACCATTGTGCTGATGAAATAGCACAATTTGGAAAAGTAACAGATGCCAAACTCGTTTCTCAGTTAAAACCTTATGGGCTGGTAGATGATAATGGAGATGTATTATTTCCTATTATAAAGAAACGGCAAGACCGCTTTCATCAAATAACTGAAAAATTGGTAAACTCTATCAGTGCGGAACTAAAGAATAATTGTGGCTCCTTAGCAAGCCAATATGGTATTGACAATGAAAAAGTGGCAATGGTGATGCTGTACCATGAAGTCATGTGGGATTTGGTAGATAATCTGATTCAAGATAGGATAATCTTCACTCCAGCTATTTTCAAAGATGAAGAATCGAATAAAGAACGATTGAATGAAGTCGTTTTCTTCATAGAAGGAGGATTAATGCAATAATAATTCGATAGAGAAAAGGACATTTGACTTTTGAAGAGTTTTCTGTAAATGTATTTCAAGTGCATAGAAAATAGCCAATTAAAAATAAAGAATTATGTACGAATGGGCCAATGAAATGAACTGTGCCGTAACTGTATGCGACACAAAGGGAATCATCCTATATATGAACGAGAAAGCATGCCGTACGTTTGCCAAACACGGTGACCTGATAGGCAAGAATCTCTTTGATTGCCACAACCCGCAATCGCAAGCCAAGATACGCGAACTGCTGGAGACGGGGGGAGTGAATGCCTACACCATTGAGAAGAACGGTGTCAAGAAAATGATTTATCAGACGGCATGGAAACAGGACGGAGTAGTCGGTGGCCTGGTGGAGATTTCGATGGAAATACCCGGAGAGATGCCACACTATATGAGAAAATAACAAAATGATATATGATATGAAAACACTTTCTAATTCAGAACTGACAATTAAAGTCTCCCCACATGGGGCCGAGTTATGCAGTATCTTGCATGATGGAAAAGAATATCTTTGGCAGGCAGACCCCGCTTTCTGGAAACGGCATTCTCCGGTGCTTTTTCCCATTGTAGGCAGCGTTTGGGAGAATGAATACCGTCACGAAGGCGTTTCCTACGCATTGACGCAACACGGTTTTGCCCGCGATATGGATTTTGAATTGATGCTTGAACTGGAAGATGAAGTGCGTTATCGACTGGTTGACAGTGAGGAAACACGCAAGAAATATCCTTTCCCGTTTTGCCTTGAGATAGGCTATCGGATAGAGGGAAAGAAGATTGAGGTGCTTTGGAAAGTCATCAATACCGGAACACGCGAAATGCACTTCCAGATAGGGGCCCATCCGGCTTTCTATTACCCGGACTATGATACGGAGACAACGGACCGTGGATATTTCGGCTTTGATAAGACGGAAGGTTTGTACTATATCCTTATCTCCGAGAAAGGATGTGCCGCTCCGGATAAGGAATATTTGCTTGAGTTGACAGATGGCCTGCTGCCTTTGGACATACACTCCTTTGATAATGATGCCCTGATTCTGGAAAACAGTCAAGTGAAAGAAGTTACATTATATAATAAGGAGAAGAAACCCTATCTCAGTCTGTATTTCGACACTCCGGTGGTGGGGTTGTGGTCGCCTCCGGCCAAGAATGCTCCGTTTGTCTGCATCGAGCCGTGGTACGGGCGTGTGACCGTGCCCATTATAAGGGCGAATATAAGGATAAGGACTGGATGCAGCACTTGGCGCCGGGGAGGAGTCTTTAAAGGTGGGTATACAATTGATATAAGATAAAAAATGAAGAAGGATACTGAAAATAAATTCGGTATCCTTTTATTTGGTAGAATGCAATGTCATTATCTTTGCGCCCGGTAAAAAATATAGGTTGTTTTTTAAGGTATGAAGAAGAGTCTTATTGCATTGGCGTTCGGCACATTGGGGCTAGGGATTGCCGAATTTACGATGATGGGTATTTTGCCCTATGTGGCTACTGATTTGGGAATCAGCATTCCCGTGGCCGGTCATTTCATTTCTGCGTATGCGTTGGGTGTTTGTTTTGGTGCGCCCATGCTGCTCCTGGCCCGTAAACGCCCGTTGAAGCAGATTCTGCTGGTCTTGATGGCATTAATGATTGTGGGTAATATTTGTGCGTCTATGGCACCCAATTATTGGGTCTTGCTGTTGGGACGTTTTGTTTCCGGGCTTCCTCATGGCGCTTATTTTGGGGTAGCTTCCATTGTAGCGGGAAAATTGGCTGATAAGGGGAAAAGTTCGGAGGCGGTTTCAATTATGATAGCGGGAATGACTGTGGCCAATCTGTTTGGTGTGCCATTGGGGACCTCGTTGAGCCATATGCTGTCTTGGCGTGTCACGTTTCTGTTGGTAGGTGCCTGGGGATTGATAACATTGTACTACATTTGGCGTTGGGTACCGCAGGTCGAAGGACTGAAAGACACGGGATTTAAAGGACAGTTCCGTTTTTTGAAGAAGCCGGCGCCGTGGCTCATATTGGGAGCTACGGCTTTGGGCAACGGTGGCGTATTCTGCTGGTATAGCTACATCACCCCGTTGCTGACTGAGGTTTCCGGTTTTAGTGCGGAAAGCATTACGGCGCTGATGGTACTGGCAGGATTCGGAATGGTTGCCGGCAATCTGGTCAGTGGGCGCATGTCCGACCGGTACACTCCGGGAAAGGTAGGTACGGTGGTGCAAGGGATGATATGTGTTATTTTATTATTGATATTTTTACTCTCGCCCCATCCGTGGTGTTCGGCAATATTGATGACACTCTGTACGGCAGGTTTGTTTGCCGTCTCCAGTCCGGAGCAGGTGTTGATGATTCGTGTGGCCCCTGGAGGAGAAATGTTGGGAGGCGCTTGTGTGCAGATGGCCTTCAATTTGGGGAATGCTATCGGAGCCTATATCGGAGGTCTTGCCTTGAGTGGAGGATACCGTTATCCCGCATTGGCAGGCGTACCGTTTGCACTGATGGGATTTATTTTATTCCTTGTCTTCTACAAGAAATTTCAGGCGAAGTATTAAGTGTTTCATTTTTTTTGTGTATGTTTGTCCGCAAGTATTAACTAAACTCGATAACTTATGAAGACTTTGAATTATGTGAAGATATTGCTGTTGTGTGTATTTACGATTGGGCTGGCGTCTTGTGGGGATGATGTATATTATACCATGCAGAATAGCGACGACAAATTGTGTGGGAAGACGTGGATAGAAGAATATCAGACGGAAAACAAAGATGGAGTTGAAGTGTTATGCAGTCATCAGCTGAAGTTTGCCAAGGCTGATAATTCTGGACAGGAAATCTGGGAGTATTATCGCGGAGGCGAGTCCCGTCCCTATGAAACGACTTCACGTACTTTTACTTGGAAATGGATGGATAAGTCTATGGAGGGGTTGACTCTGAATTATGGTGCCGGTGAAATCAAGTACTTTGATAATGTATGGGTGCGCGAACATTATTTATCCGGTAAACTGGATGGAGTGGTTGTTATGATGGTAGATGCTAATTATAAATAAAGTATGGCTTATGAATAATATGTTGAAATACACAAAAATGTTATTGTTGTTTGTCCTTGTATTAGGATTGACATCATGTGATAGTGAGGAAGAAACGGAATATAATCTGCCCGGTGAATGGTATACATCTGAAGAAATAGATTTCGGGGCATATACTTGGGGTAGGGGGACGATTATGACCTTTAACGCGCGCAACCAAGGTACTATTGGTTCATATGGCGACCCGAATTATTTGCTTTTCAGATGGAATTGGGTTAGTGGGGCTTACAATCTGATGGAATTGGAATTCTATGATGATGGCAGCATGGCTTACATTGAAGGAGCCATGGCTGATTCTTATTCTTTCAGTGGTACTTGGTATAATAGCTGGAGGGAATATCAAGATAATATTCACGGACAGCCTTTTCGTATGCGTCGGCAATGACGACATGCTTATCAATAAAAAACGAGCAAATCAATTGCTCCGTTTTTTATTGTATGTCAGCTTTTTACTTATTCTTCAAAACCAATTTCTTGAACTCTCCCGGATAAGGTGTTTCAAACCGCATCAGCTCTCCCGTGACGGGATGATAGAAACAGAGTTTGAAAGCATGCAGGGCCAAGCGTCCGATAGGATTTACGTCTTCCAGTCCATAGCGTCCGTCGCCGATAATGGGATGCCCCAAATCCTGCATGTGTACACGTATCTGGTTTTTTCGTCCCGTTTCCAGGTTCAGTTCAACGAGAGAGTATCCATTGGCTCGTTTGATGGTACGGTAATGCGTAATGGATTCTTGTCCCCCGTCATCTGTCGGACTTGAATATACATACAGCTTGCGGTCTGTCAACCAAGAAACCACGGTTCCTGCATCTTTTTCCATCTCGCCGACCACTACGGCTACGTATCGCCGGTCTGTTACAATGTCATGCCAGTTATCGCGTAGTGTACGTTGGGTCTTCTCGTCTTTGGCAAACATCATCAAGCCGGAGGTGTCACGGTCCAGGCGGTGCACGATGTGTACACGGTGCTGCTTGCCCGAGCGTTGCACGTATTCATTCAAGATGGTATAGGCGGTACGTTCCTTTTGCCGGTCAGTGTTGACGGACAGCAAACCCTGCATCTTCTCTATCACGATGATATAGGCATCCTCGTATACAATCTTCATCAGTTTATGGTTGAACTCTTTACGTCCCTTCTCACGGCTGATTTGTACTTTCATACCCGGTTTCAGAGGAAAATTGTATTGTGTAGTGATAACGCTGTCCACATATATAATGCGTTTGCTCAGCAATGATTTCAGCTTGGTGCGGCTGGCGTCCGGCATTTTAGCTGCCAGAAACTCCATGAGCTCCATCGGTTCCTTCACCATGTAGTCCGTATATTGTGTGCGGGCTCTTGCTGTAATTTTTTCTTTTGCCACGACTGGTTTTAATTTACGATTAGACAATTTACAATTTACGATTGAAAACTACTTGTACTTTCAATCTTTTAATTCCAATAATACTACGTTTTCCACATGGTGGGTGTGCGGGAACATGTCTACCGGTTGAACGCCTCACTTTATATTTCGCATCGAGCAGTTGCAGGTCGCGCGCCTGCGTAGCCGGATTACAGCTGACGTATACGATGCGTTTGGGCTCGGCAAACAGAATGACATCCACTACATCCTGGTGCATTCCGGCACGGGGAGGGTCGGTGATGATGACATCGGGACGGCCGTATTGGTTGATGAAGTCTTGTGTCAGCATGTCTTTCATATCTCCGGCAAAGAACAATGTGTTTTAATTCCGTTAATCTCGGCATTGACCTTGGCGTCTTCAATGGCTTCGGGCACATATTCTATGCCGATTACCTGGCGTGCGTGCTTGGATACGAAATTGGCAATGGTACCCGTGCCGGTATAAAGGTCATAAACAAGCTCGTTACCGGTCAGTCCGGCAAAGTTGCGTGCTACTTTGTAGAGGTTGTAGGCTTGTTCGGAGTTGGTCTGATAGAAAGATTTGGGACCTACCTTGAAGCGCAGTCCCTCCATTTCCTCGAAGATGTGGTCTTTTCCCTTGAAGGTGTGTACCTCGAGGTCGGTGATGGTATCGTTGCACTTATTATTAATAATGTATAGCAGGGAAGTGATTTCGGGGAATGTATCTGCTATGTATTGCAGCATTTGCTTGAACAGAGCCATTTCCTCCTCTTTCTCTATCTTGCAGATGAGGATTACCATCAGTTCGCCGGTGGTAGAGGTACGCACAATCATATTGCGTAGCATTCCTTCATCGTCGCAGGTTGATGAAGGAATAGTTGTGCTGGTAGGCATAGTCGCGTACCGCATTGCGGATGCGGTTGGATATATCGTCCTGCAACCAGCACTTTTCTATGGCAAGCACTTTATCGAAAGCATTGGGAATATGGAAGCCTACGGCATTCATCTGTTCGTACACTACATTCTGCTGAACCTCTTCTGTCGTCAGCCAACGTTTGTTGGAAAAAGTGTACTCCAGTTTATTCCGGTAGAACTTGAGTTTTTTCTGAACCTAATATCGGAGAGATTTCCGGCAATTCGATTTTGCCGATGCGGGTGAGGTTGTCCGTTACTTGTTTTTGCTTATACTTGATTTGCTCGGAATAGGGGAGAACCTGCCATTTACAACCGCCGCATACACCATAATGTTGGCAGAATGGAACTGCCCGTACTGCCGAATATTCATGGAATTTCACAGCCTCGGCTTCAGCATAATGATGCTTTTTTCTCTTAATTTGCAGGTCAACTACATCGCCGGGGACGACATATGGTACGAAAATCACCAAATCATTGACTTTTGCGATGGCTTTTCCTTCGGCAGCCACATCCGTTATTGTTACCTTCTCCAGCAGGGGAAGTTCTTTTCTCTTTCTTGCCACTTTTACACCAATCTAATAATTATGATGCAAAAGTAGGTATTTTTTTTGGAAAACTTTCGTGTCTATGAAAATATTCCAGATTGTAATGTCGAAATTGCATTTTAATAGAAAGTTTTTTCTCAAAAAGTTTTCTGGTTTGCGAAATATACTTAGATTTGCGAACAGAAAAAAATCATAATGTAACTTTAAACACAATATTATGGATAAAAAAGAGTTTATACCTTTGGTAATGGTCAGGCAGAAGGAAAGGCTGACATGAAGAATTTGCTCGGTGGTAAGGGAGCCAACCTTGCTGAAATGAATTTAATCGGAATTCCTGTCCCTCCCGGATTCACAATAACTACAGATGTTTGTACGGAATACAATACGTTAGGACGTGATAAAGTGGTTGAGTTGCTGAAAGATGAAGTTGTAAAAGCGATCGCTCATGTGGAAGCGTTGATGAAATCTAAATTCGGTGATGTTGAAAATCCTTTGTTGGTATCTGTACGTTCCGGTGCACGCGCATCTATGCCGGGTATGATGGATACGATCCTGAACCTCGGATTGAATGATGAAGTGGTGGAAGGTATTATCCGTAAAACGGGTAATGCACGTTTTGCATGGGACTCTTACCGTCGTTTTGTACAGATGTACGGTGACGTTGTGTTGGGCATGAAGCCTACCAATAAAGATGATATTGACCCGTTCGAAGCTATCATCGAAGAGGTGAAGAAAGCGAAAGGGGTAGAACTGGATAACGAGTTGAAAGTGGAAGACTTGCAGGAACTCGTAAAGAAATTCAAGGCCGCTGTAAAAGAACAGACCGGAAAAGATTTCCCGACTTGTGCATACGAACAACTTTGGGGAGCTATCTGTGCTGTATTTGATTCATGGATGAATGAACGCGCTATTCTTTATCGTAAGATGGAAGGTATACCTGATGAATGGGGTACAGCTGTCAATGTACAGGCTATGGTGTTCGGTAATATGGGTGATACATCGGCTACAGGTGTTTGTTTCTCACGAGATGCCGGTACAGGCGAAGATCTTTTCAATGGTGAATACCTGATTAACGCACAAGGTGAAGATGTAGTGGCAGGTATCCGTACTCCACAGCAGATCACTAAGATTGGTTCTCAACGTTGGGCTGTATTGGCTGGCATTACCGAAGATGTTCGTGCTGCTAAATTCCCTTCAATGGAAGAAGCAATGCCGGAAATCTATAAAGAACTGGATGCTCTTCAGACTAAACTGGAAAATCATTATAAAGATATGCAGGACATGGAGTTCACCGTACAGGAAGGTAAACTCTGGTTCCTCCAGACACGTAACGGTAAGCGTACAGGTGCTGCCATGGTAAAGATTGCTATGGACTTGCTCCGTCAGGGTATGATTGACGAAAAGACTGCTTTGATGCGCGTGGAACCGAATAAACTTGATGAATTGCTCCACCCTGTATTCGATAAGGATGCTTTGAAGAAGCCAAAGTGTTGACCCGTGGTCTTCCGGCTTCTCCGGGTGCTGCAACCGGTCAGATCGTATTCTTTGCTGATGACGCTGCCGAATGGCATGCTGCCGGTAAACGTGTGGTGATGGTGCGTATCGAAACTTCTCCAGAAGACTTGGCCGGTATGGCAGTGGCCGAAGGTATTCTTACGGCTCGTGGCGGTATGACTTCTCACGCGGCTGTTGTGGCTCGTGGTATGGGTAAATGCTGCGTATCGGGTGCAGGTGCATTGAATATTGATTATAAAAACCGTACGGTAGAGATTGATGGGGTGATTGCTGAAAGAAGGTGACTATATCTCTTTGAACGGAAGTACAGGTGTAGTATATAATGGTAAGGTAGAAACGAAAGCAGCAGAGCTTTCCGGCGACTTTGCCGAATTGATGACACTGGCTGATAAATATACTCGTTTGCAGGTACGTACCAATGCGGATACTCCTCATGATGCGGAAGTTGCACGTAACTTCGGTGCAGTAGGTATCGGCCTTTGCCGTACAGAACACATGTTCTTACGAAGGCGAAAAGAATCAAAGCAATGCGTGAAATGATCCTGGCGGAAAATGCAGAAGGACGTCGGAAAGCATTGGCTAAGATTCTTCCATATCAACAAGAAGACTTCAAAGGTATCTTTAAAGCAATGGCTGGTTGCCCGGTGACCGTTCGTTTGCTCGATCCTCCTTTGCATGAGTTCGTTCCTCACGATTTGAAGGGACAGCAGGAAATGGCGGATACGATGGGTGTAAGCCTGCAATATATCCAGCAACGTGTAGAATCACTGTGTGAACATAACCCGATGTTGGGTCACCGTGGTTGCCGTTTAGGTAATACTTATCCTGAAATTACTCAAATGCAGACACGTGCAATTTTGGGTGCTGCATTG
>OIFH01000134.1_pt1 | contig 11338 bp, 11 predicted proteins | sample 1581951 | NCBI WGS metagenome assembly OIFH01 (sample SAMN04414075, study PRJEB24778) | human gut metagenome | material: faecal | host: Homo sapiens | reverse complement strand
CAGAAATATTTGATGAGCTGATGAATACGCAATGATTTGCGTATCAAATACACAGATGAGTTCTTGGCTAAAAGGTACAAAAGTGTCTTCTGCTGATGAAGCTCTGGGTATCAAAGCAGTAGATTACATCGCTTTCGCTCCGAAAATTGATGTTAATCAGGCTTATCAATGGTTGAGCCAGTCGGTAAATGCAGTAAAAGCTGAATCTGCTGCCGCTACTATCTTCTATTTCTTGCAAATGTCTTTGGATAAACTGAAAACAGATCCTAACCATAAGGAACAATTCATTCAGGATTATCTGGCTGCTTCTGAATATGCTGATGCTGCTATTGCCGCTGAAACGAACGAAGCAAAGAAGAAAAACTTGCAAGGTATCAAAGATAATCTGGTTGCTTTGTTTGTAAACAGCGGAACGGCTGATTGCGAATCACTGCAAAACATCTATGGACCGAAAGTAGAAGCTAACCAAACAGACCTGGCTTACTTGAAGAAAGTAATCGACATCATGAAAATGATGAGATGTACGGAAAGCGAAGCTTATCAACAGGCTGCTTTCTATGTGTACAAAATAGAACCTAGTGCAGATGCCGCTACCGGATGTGCTTACCAAGCATTTAAGAAAGGTGACATCGACGGTGCTGTCAAATTCTTCGACGAAGCCATTGGATTGGAAACTGACAACGTGAAGAAAGCAGAAAAGGCATATGCTGCTGCAGCTGTATTGGCTTCTGCTAAGAAATTGTCTCAAGCCAGATCATACTGTCAGAAAGCAATTAGCTTCAACGAGAACTATGGTGCTCCTTATATCCTGATTGCTAACTTGTATGCAATGAGTCCTAACTGGAGCGACGAGTCAGCTTTGAACAAGTGTACTTTACTTTGCAGTAATCGACAACTGTCAACGTGCAAAAACAAGTAGATCCGAGCGTAGCTGAAGAAGCTAACAGCTTGATCGGTAGATATTCTGGTCATACTCCACAAGCTAAAGACCTGTTTATGTTAGGTTACAAGCAAGGCGACCGCATCACTATCGGCGGTTGGATAGGAGAGACTACAACGATTAGATAACCGTATGTTGCGAAAACGAAGAAACCGTTTGTTGCATAAAAGCATGAGCATAACAATCACCTTCGGGGTGGTTGTTATGCTTCTTTTATTATCTTCCTGTGGCGGAAAACAGAAAGCTATGGGAGAGGCTATCACAGAACGTGATTCTCTTCCGGTGATGACCACATTGGGAGTTACTACCCTTATTTCCGATTCCGGAGTGACACGTTATAGGGTGAACACGGAAGAGTGGATGATGTACGACCGTAAAAAGCCTTCGTATTGGGCGTTTGAAAAAGGGGTGTATATGGAGCAGTTCGACTCTATCTTTAATGTAGAAGCCAGTATTAAAGCAGATACTGCCTATTATTATGACAAAGAAAGGCTTTGGAAGCTGATAGGGAATGTGGATATACAGAACCGCAAAGGAGAGCGTTTTAATACCGAACTGCTCTACTGGAATGAGGCCACTCAAAAAGTGTATTCCGACAAGTTTATACGTATCCAGCAACCGGACAGAATTATCACAGGACACGGCTTCGACTCGAACCAGCAAATGACTATATATACCATTCGTAATATTGAAGGTATTTTCTATGTGGACGAGGAAGCGAGTAGCGGTCCGCCCCAACCGGAGACAAAAGCACTGCCGGATTCAGTGAATAAAGATTCTGCGAAATAGGCGAAGTCATTTCATTGTACCGTACCTCGTAAATCGTCTGATCGTAAATCAAAACTTATGAATATTTATATCTCTCTAATTATCACCATGGTCTTTTCCGCTTTCTTTTCAGGAGTGGAGATTGCCTTTGTGTCGGTAGACAAACTGCGTTTTGAGATGGAACGCAAGGGGGGAATTACGTCCCGCATCCTTTCTATCTTCTTCAAGAACCCGAATGAATTTATCTCTACCATGCTGGTGGGGAATAATATCGCACTGGTCATCTATGGTATTCTGATGGCACAGATATCGGCGACAATCTGCTGGCGGGATTCATTGACAATCATTTCCTGATGGTGTTGGCGCAGACCGTTATTTCTACCCTGATTATCCTGGTGACCGGAGAGTTTTTGCCGAAAACAATCTTCAAAATCAATCCCAATCTGGTCTTGAATGTTTTTGCCATTCCGCTTATTGTTTGTTATGTGGTTCTCTATCCCATCTCCAAATTAGCCTCCGGCTTGTCTTGTATCTTCCTTCGCCTCTTTGGAATGAAGGTTAATAAGGATGCGTCCGACAGAGCTTTTGGAAAAGTCGATCTGGACTATTTCGTACAAAGCAGCATTGATAATGCCGAAAATGAAGAAGAGTTGGACACGGAAGTGAAAATCTTCCAGAACGCCCTCGACTTCTCGAACATAAAAATCCGCGACTGCATCGTTCCCCGTACCGAAGTGGTGGCTGTCGATTTGACTACCTCGCTGGATGAGCTGAAAAGCCGCTTCATAGAATCCGGAATCTCCAAGATAATCGTGTATGACGGGAATATCGATAACGTAGTCGGTTATATCCATTCGTCGGAAATGTTCCGTGCCCCGAAAAACTGGCATGAGAATGTGAAACAAGTGCCGATTGTGCCCGAAACGATGTCCGCCAACAAATTGATGAAACTCTTCATGCAGCAAAAGAAAACGATTGCCGTAGTGGTGGATGAATTTGGCGGTACGTCCGGCATCGTGTCTCTGGAAGACCTCGTTGAAGAAATCTTTGGAGATATAGAAGACGAACACGATAACACTTCCTATATCAGCAAGCAGATCGACGAACGCGAGTATGTGTTGTCCGCCCGCCTGGAGATAGAAAAAGTCAATGAGACGTACGGACTCGACTTGCCCGAGTCGGATGATTATCTGACAGTAGGAGGGTTGATCCTGAACCAATATCAGAGCTTCCCGAAGTTGCATGAAGTGGTCCGGGTAGGACGTTATCAATTCAAGATAATTAAGGTCACAGCGACAAAAATAGAACTCGTGCGATTAAAAGTCTTGGAATAATGACGATAATCAAGAAATTTTTAGCCAATAAATAGATGCATATTAGCATTTTTTTGTATCTTCGTGCGCTAAAACGACAAAAGAAAGAAATAATAATAAACATAAATCGTATTAATCAAAATGGCAACGTTACAAAACATTAGGTCGAAAGGACCTCTATTGGTGATTGTTATCGGCTTGGCGCTGTTTGCTTTCATTGCGGGTGACGCATGGAAGGTGATGCAGCCGCATCAGGCACATGACGTAGGTGAGGTGAACGGAGACGCTCTTTCCGCTCAAGAGTATCAGAATTTGGTAGAAGAATATACCGAAGTGGTGAAACTCATGCGTGGGGTGACCGCCTTGAATGACGAACAAACCAATCAGGTGCGCGATGAAGTATGGCGTTCCTACGTAAACAATAAACTGATCGAAAAAGAAGCAAAAGCATTGGGACTGACTGTTTCTGCTGCTGAAATCCAGGACATCCTGAAAGCTGGCGTTCATCCTTTGTTGAGACAAACTCCTTTCCAGAATCCGCAAACAGGAAACTTCGACAAGGATATGTTGAACAAGTTCCTCGTGGAATATGCCAAGATGAGCGAATCACAAATGCCGGCACAGTATGCTGAACAATACAATAACATGTATAAATACTGGTCTTTCATTCAGAAAACACTGATCGAGAGCCGTCTGGCAGAAAAGTATCAGGCATTGGTGTCTAAAGCTCTTCTTTCCAATCCGGTGGAAGCACAGGACGCTTTCGACGCAAGAGTGAACCAGTACAACGTGTTGATGGCTGGTATTCCTTACTCTTCTGTAGTGGACTCTACAATCGTAGTGAAAGAATCGGAACTGAAAGACTTGTATAACAAGAAGAAAGAACAATTCAAGCAATATCAGGAAACTCGTGACATCAAGTACATTGATGTACAAGTGACTGCAAGTGCTGAAGACAGAGCTGCTATCCAGAAAGAAGTGGACGAAGCTACTGAACAGTTGGCTACTACTACGGAAGATTATACTTCTTTCATCCGCTCGACTGGCTCGGAAGCTCCTTATGTAGACTTGTTCTATAACAAAACAGCTTTCCCGTCAGATGTAGTTGCCCTGTTTGGACTCTGCTTCGGTAGGTACTATTTATGGTCCTTACTATAACGGTGCCGACAATACAATCAACTCTTTCAAAATTGTAGCTAAAGCTGCTGCTGCCGATTCTGTCGAATTCCGTCAGATTCAGGTATACGCAGAAGATGCTGTGAAGACAAAGACATTGGCTGATAGTATCTACAACGCGATCAAAGGTGGTGCTAACTTTGCTGATCTGGCAAAGAAATATGGTCAGACTGGTGATGCAAACTGGCTAACTTCTGCACAGTATGAAGGTGCACAGATAGACGGTGATAACCTGAAATTCATCTCTGCTATCAACAATGCAGGTGTGAACGAACTGGTGAACTTGCCGATGGGACAAGCAAACGTAATTCTTCAGGTGACTAACAAGAAATCTGTAAAAGACAAATATAAAGTAGCTGTTATCAAACGTGAAGTAGAGTTCAGCAAAGAAACTTACAACCGTGCTTATAATGATTTCAGCCAGTTTATCGCAGCTAATCCGAGTGTAGAAAAGATGGTAGCTAACGCTGAAGAAGCCGGTTACAGACTGCTCGACAGAATGGATTTGAGTAGCTCTGAACACAATATCGGTGGTGTAAGAGGTACAAAAGAAGCGTTGAGATGGGCGTTTGATAAAGCAAAACCGGGGTGATGTTTCCGGCTTGTACGAATGTGGCGAAAGCGATCACATGATGGTAGTAGGTCTGGTAGGCATTAAGCCAGAAGGATATCGTCCGTTGAAAGCAGTACAGGATCAGTTGAGAGCTGAAATCGTAAAAGATAAGAAAGCTGAAAAGATTATGGCTGACATGAAAGCTGCCAATGCAACTTCATTCAACCAGTACAAAGAGATGACTAATGCAGTCAGCGACTCTTTGAAGATGGTTACTTTTGCAGCTCCTGCATACGTATCAGCATTGCGCAGCAGCGAACCGCTGGTAGGTGCTTATGCTTCTGCAGCTGAAGTAAATCAGTTGAGCGCTCCTATCAAAGGTAATGCCGGAGTATTTGTATTGCAGGTATACGGCAAGGACAAACTGAACGAAACATTCGACGCAAAAGCAGAAGAAGCTACGCTGACTAACATGCACGCACGTTTTGCCAGCCGTCTGATGAATGATTTGTATCTGAAAGCAAACGTAAAAGATACACGCTTCTTGTTCTTCTAAACAAGTAGCAAGTAATAGATATTAGGCACGGATTACACGGATTTACGCGGTTTAAACTTTTGAGGGAACCGCGAACCCCGTGTAATCCGTGCCTTTTTTGTGCTCGTTTTTTTGTTTATGGTCTTTGTTATCTGATTAGATTTCCATATCTTGCCAATCTTTATCAATTGGCTTTGCGAAATACTTCATTAACTAATACGAATCTATATTATGACTAAACAACTAGCCCAGTATTCAGTTCCCGCTGAAAATTCACGTGTTATCCGTGTATTCCTTTCGTCAACGTTCAGAGACATGGAGATGGAACGTTCTGCATTAGTCAAACTCTTTAAGGGTTTGCAAGTGAAGGCTGCCAGCCGTGGTGCCACCATTTCATTGGTTGATTTGCGTTGGGGAATCACAGAAGAAGATGCGAAAGCGGCAAGGTTGTTGAAATATGCCTGAAAGAGATCGTTAACTCCCGGCCTTTCTTCATTGGTATGGTAGGCGACCGCTATGGATGGTGTCCCAGTTATGAAGATTTATCTCAAACTCTTAATGACAGCTTGGAATATCGTTGGATAGAAGATGACTTGAATCATCATTTGAGTGTGACGGAAATTGAAATGCAGTTTGGTGTACTGCGCAATCCCAATCCGTTACATGCCTATTTTTATATAAAACAGTCGGCAGATGATGATCTGTCTTGCCCTAAAGAGGAGTCTCTTAAACTGAAATGTCTGAAAGAGAGTATTTTGCAACAGGAACGTTATCCTGTGCAGGAGTATGATTCGCCCGATCAGTTGTGTAACCTTGTGGAAGCTGCTTTCACGGAATTGCTTGAACGGGAGTTTCCGGATGTACTGACCGTTGAAGATAATCAAGCATTGCAAGAACAACTGACGCGCAATGAGCTTTTATTCAATTATCACCCAATACCTGAAGCAGATCAGGCGTTTGCTGATTTTTTGGCGGCGGATGAACAGCGGTGTCTGGTGGTAACGGGCGGTTGCGGTCTTGGCAAGAGCGCTTTGTTGGCTCATTGGAGCGATTTGGTGAACAATGATATGCCGATGATTCCTATCTATCATCGCTTGGATAGTACTACATTGTCTTCCTATCCGGAAACGTTGGCGAGAATGTTAGCTTCCAAATGCCAGAACGCACTCAAGCATCAATCTTTGGGTGAAGAAAATTTGTTCGCAGCGGAAGTCTCAAAAGAACTGGACTCGACCCAAAGCACTGCCAAATCCATCATGGACGCCGTGAAAAACTCGGTTTTGATGGGAGATGCTGGCTTGAACACTTTTTCAGGGAACACACTTCGAAACCTCAAGGAGATTGAAGAAGATTTGAATTCTATTCAAAAGTTCAGTCAGTTGTGGAGTGCGCTGGGTGCATCAAGATACCCTATCATTCTGTTGATTGATGACATCAGTTATCTGAATCCGACTGAAGCATCCCTGTTTTCTTTATTTGCATCTATTCCCCCGAACGTGAAAGTCGTGTTGAGCTTTTCTGCGTCATCCACTGCCTACCTGCCCTTTGTTCAGAATGGCTACGCCCATTTCCAGTTGAATGGCTTTTCACAGGCGGATGCCAAGTCGTTCTCAAAGCAATATTTGTCTACTTACTCCAAGGCTTTGTCTGCACAACAGGAAGATATTCTTGCTTCGTGGGTGCTGGCTAAACAACCGCGCTGTTTAAGTGTATTGCTCAACGAGCTGGTTTCGTTCGGTCAGTACGATGCTCTCAATGAATATATGAGTGGATATTGCCGGCTCAATGAGGTTGGGCAATTCTATGACAGTGTGTTACGGCGTTGTCGGCTGATTATGGTTTCGAAGAGATTGGAAGAACGCTTCTGATGCTTTCACTTACTTTAGAAGGATTTACCGAAGATGAAGTGAAGAGCATGGCAGACATTAATCAGATACTTTGGTCGCAGTTGAGAGTGGAAATGAGCAGCTGGCTCACCAACAAAGGAGGGCGATATTGCATTGGTGACACACAAATGGTAGAGGCAATCGAACGCTATTTCGCTCAAGATGACGAATGTATAGATGATAGTCGCCATGAAATTATTTCCGCTCTGCTGGATGAGGAAGAAATCCTTTCCCATCCGTTGACTTTTGCCGATTATAACTATCGCATGAAACAGTTCTGCTACCATGATTCGTATCGTTATAAAGTGGAGATTACCTATCAATGCTATAAGATGCAAGAATGGGATATATTGAAGGATTGGATTTGTGATGTGGAGATTTTCGAGATTCTGTATCGCACGAATCGTTCTCTGTTGGAAGATAGCTGGAAGGCGATCATGAACGACAATCCTGAAGTTACGCCTGAAGTCTATGCCGAATTGGACTTTGATGAGATCGATTCTTTTTTAATTCCTGTCATTGCTAATGATATGGCTACTTTCTTGAGCAGTTCTTTCCATCTGACGAAGGCGGCAGCTGCTGTGAGTGAGAAGAGTATGGAAGGTGCTGCCATGCCACTCATTGCCAAGTCGGTATTGAAGATGAATGGAGGGATGCCGGTATGCCCGTAATGAAGAATACGAAACGGCATGCGACTGTTTCTTGAAAGCATTGGTGATGCAGGAAAACATTGTACCGACTCCGGAACTGGAGATTGCCAACACCTGCCGAAATCTAGCTCTGGCATATTACTACAATGAGCAATACAATGAAGCGGCGATCTATTTGAATAGGGCGCTTGATTATCATGCGGCTTCTGCTGACGAGAAGAGTCAGGCAGAAGTCATTGAACTTTCCGAATATCTGGCTTATTGTGATTACTATAAGGATGAGGAAGAGAGTGCTGCCGAGAAATTCCGGAAAGTAGCTGAAATGCACGAGTCATTGAATGGCAGACTGTCCGGTGGAGTGGCTAAATGTTTGCGTATGCAGGGTAAATGTCTTTATTATATCAAACGATACGATGAAGCATGGATGCTGATGAATCAGGCGTTGGACATTGCTATACAGATAGATAGCAAAAAACAGATCGTCGCTTGTCATAAACAGTTGTATTATCTGTGCAGGGAATTCAAACGGATGATGAATGAACGTGGCGATGAGCAGGCGTCTACTTTATTCTTCCGTGAGTCTCTTCTGCATGAAATGTATTTCAGCGAAAAACCGCGTCTGGCGGAATTGACTGTCCGCTACGAGGCATTGAGATGTGATATTATGCAGCAGTATTACATGAATAAAGACTATGATAACGTGATTCGTATTGCAACGTCTTTGGATTTTCACGATGATACTGACCCTAATGCTTCCTGTCTGGTATATTATTACAAAGCACAGGCTTATGTGAAGTTGGAGAATTATCCAATGGCGAAAGAGGCTTTCTTCAGAGAGCTTGAACTGCGAAAGAAATATCTGGGATGGGAGGATGAAGATACGATTCTGGCTTGTCAGAACCTAGGGGTTTTGCACAGCTTTTGTAATGAACGGGAAGAGGCGCTGGCTTGTTTCCGTGAGGCGTACGGTCATGAAGTGAAAAAGAATGGCGAGGATTCTGAAATGGCGCAAAAGCTACTTCAATATATCAGCGTGGTTGAATCATAACGGAGGCATACTTCCCTTTTTTGTTAACTTTTACATTCCTGCTATACGGAAATCGACTTTATTTCCTTACATTTGCAGATATAAACTATCAACAGAAAGAAGAATGTCTAAATATCCCCTTTTAGGAATGACTCTTGTAGAGCTTCAATCATTGACAAAAAGACTGGGTATGCCCGGCTTTGCTGCCAAGCAGATTGCATCCTGGCTTTACGAAAAGAAGGTAGCCTCGATTGATGATATGACTAATTTGTCATTGAAACACCGGGAGTTGCTCAAGCAGAACTATGAGGTGGGAGCGGAAGCTCCGGTAGATGAAATGCGCTCTGTAGATGGTACGGTGAAGTATCTTTATAAAGTGGGTGAGAACCATTTTGTAGAGTCGGTTTATATACCGGATGATGACCGGGCAACGTTGTGCGTGTCGTCACAAGTGGGCTGCAAGATGAACTGTAAGCTCTGTATGACCGGCAAACAGGGGTATACGGCTAACCTGACCGCCAGCCAGATCATAAACCAGATTCATTCGCTACCGGAACGGGACAAACTGACTAATGTCGTAATGATGGGAATGGGCGAGCCGCTCGATAACCTGGATGAGGTATTGAAAGCATTGGAACTACTGACCGCTACCTACGGTTACGCATGGAGTCCGAAGCGTATCACGCTTTCTACTGTCGGGCTACGGAAAGGATTGCAGCGTTTTATCGAAGAAAATGACTGCCACCTTGCCATCAGCCTTCACTCTCCGCTGACCGTTCAGCGTGCTGAATTAATGCCGGCGGAAAAGGCGTTTTCAATCACCGAAATGGTGGAACTGTTAAAAAACTATGATTTTAGTAAACAACGTCGACTTTCGTTTGAATATATTGTTTTTAAAGGGCTCAATGATTCGCAGGTTTATGCCAAAGAGTTGCTGAAACTTCTTCGCGGGCTGGATTGCAGGGTGAATCTGATTCGTTTTCATGCCATACCGGGGGTAGACCTCGAGGGGGCGGACATGGATACGATGACCCGTTTTCGTGATTATCTGACATCACACGGACTTTTCACCACTATCCGTTCATCTAGGGCGGAGATATTTTTGCCGCTTGCGGTATGCTGTCGACAGCGAAACAGGAGAAAAATAATGAAAGTTAATATATAAAACCGAACATCATGAAAAAGTACTCTTTTATTTTATGCATCGCTTTGGTAGCCTTTGTCGTTGCATCTTGTGGTCTGAAAGGAAATCACACCTCTAGTGGTCGTGCTTACGAGCTTTTGGTTGTAGTAGATCACGGTGTTTGGGATCGTGCTGCCGGAAGGGCTTTACATGATGCGCTCGATGCTGATATGCCCGGTTTGCCGCAGTCGGAACCTTCTTTCCGGATTATGTATACTTCGCCGAAAGATTATGATTCTACGCTGAAGTTGATACGTAACATTATTATTGTAGATATACAGGATATATATACGAAAGCCTCGTTCAAATATGCGAAGGACGTGTATGCCAATCCGCAGATGATATTGACTATCCAGGCTCCGAACGAAGAAGAGTTCGAGAAGTTTGTGGAAGAGAACAAAAAGACGATTGTCGACTTCTTTACCCGTGCGGAAATGAACCGTCAGATTACGTTCCTGGAAGGGAAACACAGTAACTTCATTTCGCAGAAAGTGGACAGTTTGTTCGGATGCGACATCTGGGTGGATGCCGAACTGGCTAATTCAAAGACCGGGGATGATTTCTTTTGGGCCTCTACCAACACAGGTAGTGCCGACCGTAACTTTGTGATGTACTCTTATCCGTACACTGACAAGGATACGTTTACCAAAGAATATTTTGTGCACAAACGTGACTCTGTGATGAAAGCCAATATCCCCGGATTCAAGGAAGGAGTTTATATGTCGACCGATAGTTTACTGACCGATGTCCGTCCGATCAATGTACAGAACAGCTACACAATGGAAGCACGTGGTCTGTGGCGTATGAAGGGCGACTTTATGGGTGGTCCGTATGTATCTCATACTCGTCTGGACGAGAAGAACCAACGAATTATTACTGCAGAAATATTTGTTTATTCACCTGATAAAATGAAACGCAACCTAGTACGCCAGATGGAAGCATCTCTGTATACACTGAAACTTCCGAATGAAGTTCAGCAGAAGCAGATTCCATTGGGAGAAGCATCTAAGGAAGCGGAACAAACTAATAAATAAAAACATGGAAGATAACAAGATAAGGATAGGTATCACCCAAGGAGATATTAACGGGGTGGGCTATGAGGTGATTCTTAAGACATTTTCCGACCCTACAATGTTGGAACTATGTACTCCGATCATTTATGGCTCACCGAAAGTAGCGGCTTATCATCGCAAAGCGCTGGATATACAGGCCAATTTAGTCATTGTCAACTCTGCTACCGAAGCGGGGTACAACCGTTTGAGCGTGGTGAACTGTACGGATGATGAGGTGAAAGTGGAATTTTCCAA
>OIFH01000133.1_pt1 | contig 11360 bp, 7 predicted proteins | sample 1581951 | NCBI WGS metagenome assembly OIFH01 (sample SAMN04414075, study PRJEB24778) | human gut metagenome | material: faecal | host: Homo sapiens | reverse complement strand
AAAAACGTCCGTTCCATAAAGGGGCACTGACTACCAGCTTGGCGGCATAGAGGGAGCTGCGCATACGACTGTCTGCTTGCACGGTTGCATCGTCATTATTCATGGCGTTCTGGTCGGAATGCGAGCGCACTATTCTCACAGCATCCGGCAGTAAGTCCCAATTATATATTATTTGTATTCCATCCATTTCACCTTTTCTGCCTTCCATTCATGCTATCCAGGGTACGAAAAAGGGAAATAAGCCGCTATATGCTGGTTAATTTTGCAGTTTTAACACTTTTTATAGGGCTTTGGACAATAATTCCGCAGAGAATTCCGCCAGCAGTATTACCTTTGGCACTGTGTTTGCTGATACGTTCTGCAAGCAACCTCATTCTAACATACAAACGAAAGTAATGAAAAAAGGACTGATAACTTCCATACTCGCACTTACATTCAGTGGTCTGCAAGCCCAACCGCTGCCTGCCTCCCCAAGCTGGTGGTAACATTGACCATTGACCAGTTGCGTACAGACTATATGGAAGCATTTTCGTCCTTATACGGAGAAAAGGGGTTTAAGCGCTTACTGCGTGAAGGTAAAGTATTCCGTCAAGCAGAATTTCCTTTTTGCGGAACGGACCGAGCCTCGGCCATTGCCGCCATCTATACCGGGACAACACCGTCCATGAACGGCATCATTGCAGAGCAGTGGCTGGATGCAGGTACACTACGCCCCATAAACTGTGTAGAAGACCCCAACTTCATGGGCAACTATACCGACGAAAGCACTTCCCCCTCCCAATTACTGACCTCTACTATTGCCGACGAGCTGAAAATAGCTACCCGCAACAAAGGTCTGGTCTATGCCATCGCGCCTTTCCGCGATGCCGCCATATTGGGTGCCGGGCACGCGGGGAACGGTGCTTTCTGGCTTAATAACAATACCGGAAAATGGTGCAGTACGACTTATTATAATGAATTTCCGTGGTGGCTGAGCCAATACAACGACCGGAAATCTCCTGACTACCGTATCAAGGATATGGTATGGACACCTGCACTTCCTTTTACCAACTATACATTTCTGCCCGAATGGCGCAACGAGCCATTCAAATACAAGCTGGATGGTGAACGGACAAACAAGTTCCGCCGCTTGATAACCAGCCCTTTCATCAATGAGGAAGTCAACCTGCTGACCGAAGAGCTGCTAAATAGGAGCACTATCGGACAAGATGACGTGCCCGACCTATTATCGCTGACTTACTACGCAGGAAATTATAACCACCGAAGTACGCAGGAATGTGCCATGGAAATGCAAGACACCTACGTGCGACTGGACCGTAGTATAGCTTCCTTATTAGAGCTCATAGAACGTAAAGTTGGGCTCCACAACGTACTTTTCTGCATCACCTCCACCGGCTATGCCGACCCGGAAGCAGCCGACCCGGGCGTATACCGGATACCGGGTGGTGAATTCTACCTGAACCGCTGTGCCGCCCTGCTAAACATGTACCTCATGGCATCCTATGGCGAGGGACAATATGTGGAAGCTTATTATGACCAACAAATCTATCTCAACCATAAACTTATTGAGAACAAGCAGTTGAGCCTGACTGAAATTCAAGAAAAATCTGCCGAATTTCTGGTTCAGTTTAGTGGCGTGAGCGAAGTATATTCAGCTCATCGCCTGCTTTTGGGCCCCTGGTCACCGCAAATAGAACGTATACGCAATAGTTTTCATCGCAAGCGCTCTGGCGATTTGCTCATTGAAATACTCCCGGGCTGGACTATCATGCAGGAAAATAGTACTGATAACCGTGTAGTACGTACGGCCGATATTCCTGCTCCCCTCATTTTATTGGGAGGAGGAATGAAGGCTGAAACCATCCGTACCCCCATCAGTATTGACCGCATTGCCCCTACCTTGGCAAGTGTAATGCGCATCCGCGCCCCTAATGCAAGTACAGCATCTCCCCTTGACTTTTGATTCTAAAATAATCTGTGCAAATCTGGATAATCTGTATAGAAATCAGTAACTTTGCACGCTCAACTAACTCAGCAATAATAATAAAAACAAATATATAATGGGATTTAATGAATTTTTAAGCTCGATTTTCGGCAACAAATCCACACGCGACATGAAAGAAATACAACCGTGGGTGGAGAAAATCAAAGCCGCTTACCCGGAAGTAGCCAAACTCGACAACGACGCCCTACGCGCCAAGACAGAAGAACTGAAAGCCTACATCCACGATTCGGCAGCCGAACAACGCGCCAAAGTGGAAGAACTGAAAGCCAGCGTTGAAGATACCGAACTGGAAAAAACGCGAAGACCTCTTCAACCAAATCGACAAAATCGAGAAAGAGATATTGGAGATTTATGAAAAAGCGCTGGACGAAGTATTACCCACCGCTTTCTCTATTGTAAAGGAAACAGCCAAACGATTCTCTGAAAATGAAGAAATAGTGGTTACAGCTACCGATTTTGACCGCCAACTGGCTGCCACTAAAGACTTTGTACGCATCGAAGGCGATAAAGCCATCTACCAGAACCATTGGATAGCAGGTGGTAACGATACTGTATGGAACATGGTACATTATGATGTACAGCTATTCGGTGGTGTGGTTCTACATAAAGGTAAGATTGCCGAAATGGCAACCGGTGAAGGTAAGACATTGGTAGCTACCCTACCGGTATTCCTCAATGCCCTGACTGGTAACGGCGTGCACGTGGTAACAGTGAACGACTATCTGGCAAAACGTGACTCCGAATGGATGGGTCCTCTTTACATGTTCCACGGTTTGAGTGTAGATTGCATCGACAAGCACCAGCCCAACTCTGATGCCCGTCGCAAAGCTTATCTGGCAGATATCACGTTCGGTACAAACAATGAATTCGGTTTCGACTACCTGCGTGACAACATGGCTATCAGCCCCAAAGACCTGGTACAACGCCAACATAATTATGCCATTGTCGATGAGGTGGACTCAGTATTGATTGATGATGCCCGTACTCCGCTGATTATCTCCGGACCGGTTCCCAAAGGCGATGACCAACTCTTCGAACAGCTCCGCCCGCAAGTGGAACGTCTGGTAGAAGCTCAGAAAAAACTGGCTACCCAATACCTGGCCGATGCCAAGCGCCTGATTGCATCAAACGATAAGAAAGACCAGGAAGAAGGCTTCCTCGCTTTGTACCGCAGTCACAAGTGCCTGCCCAAGAACAAGGCACTCATCAAGTTCCTCAGCGAACAAGGCATCAAGGCCGGTATGCTGAAGACCGAAGAAATCTACATGGAGCAGAACAACAAGCGCATGCACGAGGTGACTGACCCGCTGTACTTCGTTATCGAAGAGAAAATGAACAGCGTGGATTTGACGGACAAGGGCGTAGACTTGATTAGTAGCAATGTAGAGGACCCCACTTTCTTCGTACTCCCCGATATCACAGCGCAACTCTCTGCCTTGGAAAACGAAACAGAGCTGACAGACGAACAGCGCCTTGAAAAGAAGGATGCCCTGATGACCAACTATGCCATCAAAAGCGAACGTGTGCATACCATCAACCAACTGTTGAAGGCATACACCATGTTCGAGAAAGATGACGAATATGTGGTAATTGACGGCCAAGTGAAGATTGTGGATGAGCAGACGGGACGTATCATGGAAGGACGTCGTTATTCTGACGGTTTGCACCAAGCCATCGAAGCCAAAGAAGGCGTGAAAGTAGAAGCTGCCACCCAGACTTTTGCCACCATTACATTACAGAACTATTTCCGTATGTACCACAAACTATCCGGTATGACCGGTACGGCAGAAACAGAAGCCGGCGAGTTGTGGGACATCTACAAACTGGATGTAGTGGTTATTCCGACTAACCGCCCCATTGCCCGTAATGACATGAATGACCGCGTTTACAAGACAAAACGTGAAAAATATAAAGCAGTCATCGAAGAGATAGAAAAAATGGTGGCAGCAGGACGCCCCGTACTGGTGGGTACCACTTCTGTTGAAATCTCTGAAATGTTGAGCAAAATGCTTACCATGCGTAAGATTGAACATAGTGTATTGAATGCCAAACTGCATCAGAAGGAAGCGGATATTGTGGCTACTGCCGGTTTGAAATGTGCTGTAACCATCGCTACCAATATGGCCGGCCGTGGTACCGACATCAAGCTGAGTCCGGAAGTGAAAGCTGCAGGCGGTCTTGCCATCATCGGTACAGAACGCCACGAATCACGCCGTGTGGACCGTCAGTTACGTGGTCGTGCAGGACGTCAAGGCGACCCGGGTTCTTCTGTATTCTTCGTATCTTTGGAAGATGACCTGATGCGTTTGTTCTCCAGTGACCGCATTGCCAGTGTAATGGACAAACTGGGTTTCAAAGAAGGTGAAATGATTGAACACGGCATGATTTCCAAGTCCATTGAACGTGCACAAAAGAAAGTTGAGGAAAACAACTTCGGCATCCGTAAGCGTCTGTTGGAATATGACGACGTGATGAACAAGCAACGTACAGTAGTCTACACCAAACGCCGCCACGCTTTGATGGGCGAACGTATCGGCATGGATATCGTGAACATGATTTGGGACCGTTGTGCCAATGCCATTGAAGCGCCCGACTACGAAAACTGCAAGATGGATGTGCTCCAGACACTTGCCATGGAAGTACCTTTCACCGAAGAGGAATTCCGTAATGAGAAGAAAGAAAAACTGGCAGACAGAACTTTTGACGCTGCCATGGAACTCTTCAAACGCAAGACAGAACGTATGGCACAGATAGCCTATCCGGTCATCAAACAAGTATACGAAACGCAGGGACACATGTACGAAAACATACTTATCCCCATCACAGACGGAAAAACGTATGTATAACATCTCCTGCAACCTGAAGAGAGCTTATGAGACAGAATGTAAGGAGGTGGTGAAGTCATTCGAGAAATCCATCTTGCTGCACGTCATCGACGAAGCATGGAAAGAAAACCTGCGCGAGCTGGACGAGCTGAAACACTCCGTGCAGAATGCAAGTTACGAGCAGAAAGACCCGCTGCTGATTTACAAGCTGGAATCTGTGAACTTGTTTGATGCCATGGTGAATAAGATTAATAATCAGACTATCTCTATCTTAATGCGTGGACAAATCCCGGTACAAGAGGCTCCGGCTGAAGCCCCTGAGGCTCCCCAGGCTCCCCGCCAAGTAGAGGTGCGCCAGGCTGCTCCGGAACAACGCCAGGATATGAGCAAGTATCGCGAACAGAAGGTTGATTTGAATGACCCGAACCAGCAGGCCGCTGCGGCACAAGATACACGTGAACAACCAAGACGCGAACCTATCCGTGCCGAGAAGACCGTAGGACGCAATGATCCTTGTCCTTGCGGAAGCGGTAAGAAATACAAAAACTGCCACGGACGGAATGCATAAAGCAAAGCTATAAAATGATAAGGCGATAGGGTGATAAGATGATACCGTCAGGTATCTTTTATCACCCTATCACTTTTTCTCCTACCACATTATCACATTTTTTTATTCGTTCCAGCTTTTGAATATTCAGCTAAAAGAGTACTTTTGCTCCAAAGAACAAAACCAAAGACTATGACCAAATATCACTATTGTCTGTTATTGATGGGGTCTCTGCTGTTAGGCAGCTGCCAGAGTGTAGAACAACTGTCCATTGATTATATGCTTCCGGCAGAAGTCAGTTTCCCGGCAACACTGAAACGTGTGGCTGTTGTCAACAACATGCCAAACGTACCGGACAACAAACTCATCATCACTGAGGAAGAACAGAAAAAAAGCGAGAATGAGGTGGCACGCCTCACCAACTACTACAATGGAGACGCCGCAATAACAACCGAATCCCTTGCAGAGGCCCTTGCCAACGAAAACTACTTTGAAGAGGTTGTGATATGCGACTCTGCCCTCCGGAGTAAAGACATCAATCCCCGCGAAAGCACATTATCGAGAGATGAAGTACTGGAACTTACACAGAATTGGACGTAGATTTCCTGATAGCCCTGGAAAACATACAAATGCGTTCCAATCGCAAGATAAGTTATATGCCCGACTGGGGTGTGTTCCTCGGCACAGTGGATGTAAAGGTATATACTACCGTCAGAATATATTTACCTAACCGCAAAGGTCCTATGGTGACCGTCAACAGCAATGACAGTATTTTCTGGGAAGAGGCAGGAAATGGTGAAGCGTCAGTACGTTCCCGCCTCATCAGCGAAGAAGACATGGTGAAGCAAGCATCTGAATTTGCAGGAACGGTTCCGGTAAGACATCTACTCCCCTATTGGAAAACCAGTAACCGCTATCTCTTCAGTGGTGGTTCTGTAAATATGCGTGACGCAGCCGTATATGCCAAAGAAGAAAATTGGAGTAAAGCAGTAGAGCTCTGGAAGCAGACCTACGAAACAAAAAAAGGAAAACAGAAAATGTATGCAGCCTATAACACCGCTTTGGGCTACGAAATGCAAGACAGCATAGATACTGCCTTGGAATGGGCATTAAAAGCGCAAACCCTTGCCCGTGAGAAAAGCAAGACAGACAAAAGAGACAGGCGAAATACATGAATGGAACCATCTCCTATTATATCTTATCAGCATGTATGTAGACGAATTGGAGAAACGAAAAGAGGGAATGGCACGCCTGAACATGCAAATGAACAGATTTGATGATGATTTTAGTCAAATGATGCAGAGATAACCGTTTTTTTTATACCTTTGAACAACCATTAAGAAAAGAAAGTTATTATGAAGCTCAGTCAATCGTCATTAGCACTCTTGGAGGACACTCTTAAAAAAGCAATCGGCAAATACACCTGCGGTTGCGAACAGACTATCGTTACAGACATTCATCTGCAACCGAATCAGAATTCGGGCGAACTGTCTATCTTTGATGATGAAGATGAAGAGCTTGCCAATACTTCCATTGAAGAATGGATGACATACGAGGGGGATGATTTCTACGAAAATGTAGAGCGTATCTTGTCCTCACTGCTCTGCAACATGAAAAATGAAGGAAAGTTCGACAAGCTGACTATTCTGAAACCATTCTCTTTTGTACTGGTGGATGATGATAGAGAAACAATAGCAGAACTGTTGCTGATGGATGATGATACTCTATTGGTCAATGAAGAGCTACTGAAAGGATTGGATGAGGAACTGGATTCTTTTCTGAAAGAGCTGCTGGAAAAATAATATTCCAAACAATCAGCCTATAAGGAAAAGAGACCTTCTTATAATAAATTAGCCCCTGCGATATAAAACGACCGCAGGGGCTAATTCTTTTTACCTATACAATACCTAACGTATCTTAATTCCATAGAAAGAACTTGAGGTGGTAACAAAAAGCATATCCTTCTGCCTTCCACCAATTGCCAAGGAAATCGGGCGTTCTTCTATCTGAATACGTCTCTGCTCTTTACCATATTTGTCATAGACAAATATTTCACCATCAGCAACATAGACATTCCCGTCAGCATCGGTCACATTACTGTATTGGCCATAAGGACATATTATTCCTTGTTCTGTCAAACGGCCATCCCCACCAACGGAAAGTTGTACTGTCGTTTTTATTCATCTCATTTACAATATAAACCGGTTCTGACTGACCGGGAACTGTAACAGTCAAAGCACAAGAACGTCCCAAATCATAGGTATCCGGAATAATTGTCACGCCATCCGGAGCGACAAAACTATACTCAGGCATACTGGCAACCACCTTGTCAAAGTCACCTCTCCAACGACTGGAAGGGTGAATGACTTTCTGTATATTCTTCATACCGGCTGTAACGACACGTGGCATAGGCTTCATCGTAGCATCCACGTTATCCGGATTAAAAGAATACCCCCAAGCACTCCAGCCACTGTTACCCCAACCACTGTACATCGGATTATCATCCGGCAAGCGCACTACCGTTTCCTGCTTGCCGTTCACCAGATAACCCGGCTGAGGGTCATAGCGGAAAATAACCAGCAGATTGTCTTGCGTATCAGTGGCCAATGTAAAAGGTTTCCAGGGATAATCGGCTATCAAAGTAATCTGCTCCGTGTCTGCCGACCATTTATAGATTTTCTTCAGACGGTTTTCACAGAAGTAGATATTTCCTTTACTGTCGGTAGTAGCTCCGGAGGCCAGTTCAAAACCGGTAGCCAGCTTCACAGGCTTGTCCATGACCGTGCAGGAAGGGCGAAGGCTCTTCTCGCTACCCGAAACAGTGAGACGGGCAAAGTCCCACGAATAAACGGGCAACTTCTTATTCATATCATATATAGGAAACTCTATGACTGGCAATATCTGCGTATAATTGTGCATATTACGGAAAGTGATATTCTTGCAATCCCATATGCGGAAACCTATCCTCTTCGGCATAAAGGCACGGATCACGCGATACATCCACACATTTACCATTTCGATATTTTGACAATTGGACATTTCTGCCATATAACAATCAGGCCCTTCACGACCTTCTTCCTCAAACTGGAAAGCATAAATTTTCCAGTTGGCCACATTATGGAAACGGGCTTCAGTACGGACATGATGCTCCAAAGACATGGCATAAATACGTCCCGGAGTCTTCGTTTCGCTAATATAAAGCCCACTGGCAGCATACGTACTGGCTGTCCAAACATCCTTAATTGTCCCGCCGCCATTGTTTGTAATCCACAAACTCCAATACTGGTTGTCCCAAGCCATATCCTTACCGGTCTCCATGACCGGAGAAGACGGGGAACTAATTCGACGCTCGCCCCTGCGGTAAGACGACTGTCCGGAAACATTCGGAGCCGGTTTGCGCAAGGTGCCGTGCCCGCCTACAAACTTCACATCATTCAAGTACGAACGCTCACCCGCCATCCATTTACAGCCGACAGCACGGTAATTATACGCACCGGTATTAATACCTATGCCATTCAGCACGTCGTCGCCGCCTTCGGAAGATTCAACCAAAGGCACAGGCATGCCGAAACCACTGAATGCAGGCTCGCTTTCCTTCAACAGAAATTGAGTCCCAAAAGGATGCAGCCCAATCAGCTTAGTACCGGGAGACAGCTTCAACGTTCTCGTCAGGCGATACCAACCCTGGGGCACATAGATGTTTTTATGCAAAGAGACAGCTTTCTCAAAAACTTCCGTATCATCAGTCTTGCCATCACCTTTTGCCCCTAAGTCTCGGATATTGACCCATGTCTCCATTGCCGGAAGAACCGGAAGGTCCTTGCCAAGTGTAACCGGCAGTTTTGCCACCGGCTCTATTTCACATATTTCCCTGAAAGAAGAAGCATCATTCAAATCCTGATACACCAGACCGTAAGTAAACTCCTTGACTCTGTACATTTTTGCTTTTCCGGCAACTTTCTTTCCACTTTGAGCATAATCCACCAGTACGGGAACATTCCTGCAATCCACATTCACCAGATTCAATTGCGAAAAAGTATTTCCCTCTACGCTTACCCTGACACCGGCTTCCGAAATATTCTCCCACAACGAATTCTCCACATGAAGGCGGTCTGCCAGATTCTCTGCCAATTTCAAAGGGCAACGGGCGTATTCTTCACATGCATATTGACGATGGCAACCCCACCTCTTTTGAATAGACAGCCGCCTTTCTCTGCCCCTCAAAGTAAGTATCGACCATCATCATAGGCCATCCCGGAGAAGTCCTGGAAGAAATTATCCCATATTCACCGCCATAGAACCTAACGTCTTCCAGTTCATTGCCACATCATACATGCCGGCTTTTCCCGAACCAATCCGAATGTCGCAATGATTGATAAATCCATGCTGGGCAAAATGCGCACGAATGGCGACGGCTTGAGGATTACCTTTGTCTATACGGAAATCCACATTGGACACCGCACTATAGAAAGTACCTGCACCAGCATCCGAAGGCTTCCTGCCCTCTTGTGCCAGCCCTCCCGTAAACCATATCATATAATTTTGAGTAGTCTGGAAACCGGGTGTATCGGCTCCCAAATAAATCACCGGCCGTTTCTTCCCATAACCAATCAGCCGAATGGATGAGGGAATTTGAATCGTCTTGCTAATGCGATAATTTCCTTCCGGCAGAAACAGTATCCCAAAATTCTTTTCGCGCTTCACCTGATTGATTGCCTCTTGAAGCGCATCGGTCACGTCGGACTTTCCATCAGCCTTGAAGCCGTAATTCTCCGGGGTAAAGTAGAATGCTTCCGGATCGTCCGGTCTTTGCGTATAGGCGGAACCACCCCCTACCGCCCACCCGGACGACATATTACAGATAATCCAACAGACTATCAGCAGGTATCTCATTATTTGATAATTTCTCATTACACAGATTGTTTTAATATGGATTTTCCTTATTTAATACGTACACCAAAGAACTTGGAACGGCCTGTGACAAACAATGTATTGCCATCCTTACCGCCAAACTGTAATGTGGACGGACGTTCGGGAACACGAATCATCCCTTTCTTCTTGCCATCCTTATCAAATACATATATTTCTCCGTCAGCCACATACAAGTTCCCTTCCTTATCTACAGCAGAACCAAATTCGCCCTGCTCCACAAAATAGCTCAAGTTAGAGAGCGTGCCGTCATTGGCCACATCCATCTTCACCATTCTGCGGTCATATTCATCAGAGGTATAGAAAGGCTTTCCCGGATAGGCTTCCAGCAGGGAAGAACTACGTGACAAGTCGAAATAATGAGGAATGATAGTTTTTCCATCCGGTGCCAGGAAGCACATTTCAGGAACATAGACCGACACCGCATTGAAATCGTGGAAGTCTCTCCAACGGTTAGAAGGATAAAGAGCCTTATACACGTTCTTCACTTGACCCATCGGAACACGCGGCAACAGTTTGATGGTCTCTTCCGGATTTTCCGGGTCAATGGAGTAGACTCTCATTGTATATGCGGAATTACCATATCCGCTGAAAGAAGTACCTTTTGTATCAGGCATTACCGGCATTTCCTCCGGCTTACCATTAATCAGATAGCCCGGCTGCGCATCATATCTGAACAATACCAACAGATTATCTTCTGAATCAAAAGCCAGATTGGAGGGTTTCCACGGGAAATCTGCCAGCAGCGACAAGCTGTTTGTCTCTACCGACCACTTAAAGATACGACGCATCCGATGGTCGCAGAAGTAAATGTTACCTTTACTGTCGCGCGCAATGCCTTCGGCAAATTCCAAATCGGAAGCCAATTGGTTCACCTTACCTATTTCATTGCCTAACGGTTGCTGATGAGGTTCTTTTCCGGTTACAATCAAGCGAGAAAGTTCCCACGGGCGGATGTCAATGTCTTTGTTGACATCGAACACTGCAATGTTATTCGTATATTTAATCTGAGAATAGTTATGCAGGTTCAGAAATGCGATGTTCTCGATGCGAA
>OIFH01000131.1_pt1 | contig 11494 bp, 14 predicted proteins | sample 1581951 | NCBI WGS metagenome assembly OIFH01 (sample SAMN04414075, study PRJEB24778) | human gut metagenome | material: faecal | host: Homo sapiens | reverse complement strand
GCCGAGGCTGCTTGCCGCACGGACATCACCCTGCCTGCTTCGCAGCGCGACTTGCTGAAGGAACTTAAGGAAAACGGGTAAGCCCATCGGATTGGTATTGATGAACGGTCGTCCGCTGGAACTTACTTGGGAGGACGAGAATATGGATGCTATTCTCGAAGCCTGGTATCCGGGCACGATGGGTGGTCATGCCATTGCCGATGTCATCGCAGGCGACTATAATCCTGCCGGAAAGCTGACAATGAGTTTTCCACGTTCGGTGGGGCAGCTCCCGCTTTACTATAACCACAAGAACACCGGACGACCGCTTCCTCCGGACAATCCGAAGATGGATTACAAGTCTTCTTATATTGACTGTCCCAATTCTCCGCTTTATCCTTTTGGATATGGCTTAAGTTATACTAGCTTTGAGGTGGATAACTTGAAGTTGGACAAGGAGGAGCTGAAAAGGGGGAAACACTTACCGTTACAGTGGATGTAGCCAATATCGGTAAAGTCGGTGGTGAAGAGGTGGTACAGCTTTATATTCGCGACCTTGTGGGAAGTGTGACTCGTCCGGTGAAAGAATTGAAGGGTTTTCAAAAGCTGTATCTCAAGGCTGGCGAGAAGAAGTCGCTGACATTTGTGCTGACTGAAGAAGACCTTGCCTTTTGTGGTGCTGATATGAAGATGCAGGTGGAACCGGGGGAATTCCGGCTCTGGGTAGGAACATCGTCGGCAGATGAGCGGAATGAATCTGTTTTTACGTTGATATGATAAATTGAAAAATCTTATAAATCATTGAAGATGATGGATCATAAACTATCTTTAGGACTTGCCATGCTTCCATTGGTTCCTGCTGTTCAGGCTCAGGAACAAGGCAGGCAAGACGGTGAACGTCCTAACATTATTTTTATCATGAGTGATGACCATGCACAGCAGGCTATGAGTATCTATGGTCATCCTATAGGTAAAGTGGCACCTACTCCTAATATTGACCGTATCGGGCAGGAAGGAGCTGTGTTCTGGAATAATTATTGCTGTAATTCTATTTCAGGCCCCAGTCGCGCCGCGATACTTACTGGTAAGCATAGCCATAAGAACGGCTTCATGAAGAATTGGGCACTAGGTTTCGACGGCTCTCAGCAGACGTTGCCTAAACTGTTGCAACAAGGCGGCTATGAGACTGCCGTCATCGGTAAATGGCATCTTATTTCCAAGCCGACGGGATTTGACCATTGGATGATTCTCAATGACCAAGGCGAATACTGTAACCCACAGTTCATTACCGAGGGGGACACTACTATTCATAAAGGATATGTGACCGACCTCATTACTCAATATTGTGAGGAATGGATGGACAACGGTCGTGACAAGAACAAGCCGTTCTTCCTGATGATGCACCACAAAGCCATTCACCGCAATTGGGTACCTGCCGAACGGCATTATCGTTTGTATGAACACGCCAAGTTTCCGCTTCCCGATAATTATTACGATGCCTATGAGGGACGTTACGCAGCACAGATGCAGAAGATGAATATATACCGTGACATGTACGAAGGTCACGATTTGAAGATGGTTGCGGGTATCGATAGCGACAGCCTGCTCTTTGACCCTTGGCCGCACGCTTTCATGGGAACAATGACACCGGAAGAACGCCGCCGTTTCCTTGATGCTTACCGCGATCGAAATAATGAGTTCTATTCCAAGCCACGTTCATTTAAGGAAGTGGCTGAATGGAAATACCAACGTTACCTGCAAGACTACATGGCTTGTGTAGCAAGTGTGGACGAGAGTGTGGGCGAGATACTGGACTATCTCAAACGTACGGGGTTGGACAAGAATACGATTGTAGTCTATACCACCGATCAAGGCTTCTACTTGGGCGAACATGGCTGGTTTGACAAGCGTTTCATGTACGAAGAGTCTTTTGGTATGCCGATGGTGATGCGCTGGCCGGGACATATCAAACCGGGTACGCAAGTTACAGGTCTGACCCAGAACATCGACTTTGCTCCTACTTTCCTTGATATGTGCGGCATCTCCATTCCGCAGGACGTGCAGGGCGTTTCGTTCAAGGAACTGGTGGAAAAAGGCAAGACACCGCGCGACTGGCGTAAGTCCTTGTACTATCACTATTATGAGTTTCCCGGCTTCCACAGCGTGCGTGCCCATTACGGTGTGAAGATGGAACGCTACAAGCTGATGCACTTCTACGTGGATGACAATTGGGAACTTTATGATCTCAAGACAGACCCTGAAGAGATGCACAATCTTTATGGGAAGAAGGGAATGGAGAAGATTACCACCGAACTGAAGGCTGAACTGGCACGCTTGCAAAAAGAATACGATGTGCCGCAGGAGTTATGCCGCTGAAAAGCTACCGGAAGACATATTGAACATTAATAACCTGATAATAAAGATAAAAAATAATGAGAAGACTGATTACTAATCTGCTGCTGGCATTATTATGCTTGGCGTCTCCCCTTTTGGCGCAGGACATGCGCATGGATACTTATTGTAATCCGCTGAATGTAGACTATACCTATATGATATACAATTCTTCGAAAGATATCTCCTACCGCTCGGGTGCCGACCCTGCCGTAGTAGAGTTTCGTGGAGAATATTATATGTTCGTTACCCGTTCCTGGGGTTACTGGCATTCCAAGGACTTGCTGAATTGGGACTTTATTACTCCCGAAAAATGGTATTTCGAAGGTTGCAATGCTCCTGCTGCCCATAATTATAAAGACTTCCAATACTCTATGTTTGTGGGAATCCATCCGGAGCCATGAGCATACTTTATACCGATAATCCCAAACGGGGGGACTGGAAGGCAGTGCCATCGGTACTCCACGACCTTCAGGATCCTGCCCTTTTCATTGATGATGATGAACGTGCTTATATGTATTGGGGGTCTTCCAACCGTTGGCCTATCCGTGGTAAGGAACTTGATATGAAGAATAAATTCCTGCCGATAGCGAAAAAGCCGGATTCACTGCTCTTTCTCCGTCCTGACATTCATGGGTGGGAACGTTTTTTGGCGAAAATCATACCAGTGACATCAAGCCATTCATCGAGGGTGCGTGGATGACGAAACACAATGGGAAATATTATTTGCAATATGCCGCTCCGGGCACTCAGTTCAATGTGTATGGTGACGGTGTTTATGTAGGAAAATCTCCTTTGGGTCCCTTTCAGTACGCGGCTCATAATCCGTTCTGCTACAAGCCGGGAGGATTTGCTACCGGTGCCGGGCATGGAAGTACGGTTTGTGGTCCGGGAGGAATATACTGGCATTTCGGTACAATCCATCTGTCCATTAATTATAAGTTTGAGCGTAGGTTATGTATGTTTCCTACATTTTTTGATGAAGACGGTGTGATGTACTCTGATACTTACTTCGGTGACTATCCTCACTATTCTCCCGACCAGGTTTCGCGACAGACGACAAGCGGTGGTTTCCGGGGCTGGATGTTGCTTTCTTATGGCAAACCCGTGAAGGCTTCTTCGCAATTGGAAAGTTATCCGGTGGAAAATGTGACGGACGAGAACTTGAAAACCTTCTGGGTGGCCGGAAAAAATGACGATAAGCAATGGGTGGAGATAGACCTTGAAGAAGTGAGTGACGTGTATGCCTTGCAACTGAATTTCTTTGACTATGAGGAAACCGGATTTTGGGGACGTATGCCAAACCTCCGGCAACGCTATCTTGTAGAAGCTTCGGTGGATGGTGCCCGTTGGCGGGTATTGGTGGACTATCGCAACAGTTTCCGTGATGCCCCTCATAATTACATAGAACTGGATCAACCGATAGAAGCACGCTATATTCGTTATCGCCACCATTACGTGCCGGGCAAGAATCTGGCAATGGGGAATATTCGCGTGTTCGGTTTGGGACGTGGGAAAAAACCGGCTACGGTAAAAGGTTTTACGGTAGTGCGTGAAGCGGACGAACGTAATGTCCGCATTTCTTGGAAAGCGGTGAAGGGTGCGCAAGGCTATAATGTATTGTGGGGTGTTGCTCCTGATAAATTGTATAGTTCGTGGATGGTATATGGCGATAATTCATTAGACTTACGTGCCCTCACGGTAGGACAAAAATATTATTTTGCCATCGAGGCATTCAATGAAAATGGTATTTCGCAACGTGTTTTTCTTCGAGAGGCGCACTGATTGTGTAAAATGAACAGTAATGAAACAGATAATACACTCTTTTTTATATGGTAGTACCGTTTGGGCTGCTTGTACTGTATCGCAGGAGGTCAAGGCCGGTGGGATCCCTGTCTCTACCACAGAGGATGGAGATGCTGTTAGCCCAAACATTGTTTGTGTGGTATGTGAAGACATCGGTCCTTGGCTGCACTGTTTCGGTGACAGTGTGGCAGTGACTCCGACTATTGACGCCCTTGCGGCAGAGGGTATACGCTATACCAGCATTTATGGGACAGTGGGTGTTAGTGCTCCTTCGCGTGCGGCACTTATTACGGGAATGTATCCCACGCATATCAATGCCAACTATATGCGTACGCAAGGGGGCAGATTGCACGTCCACCGGCGGTAACCGGTTACGATATTGTGTTACCCGAGGGAATAAAGTGCTATACCGAGCTGTTGCGTGCCGCTGGCTATTATTGTACGAACAACCCGAAAACCGACTATCAGTTTCTACCGCCTTTGACCGCTTGGGACGAATGTGGCAGGCAGGCGCATTGGCGCAACCGTCCTAAAGGGATGCCTTTTTTCGCTATATTCAATACCCTTGCCTCGCATGAGCAAAAGGTGTGGGAAAGTGCGAAGGATACGCTTTACGTCTCTCCCGACGATGTGGTGTTGCCACCCTATTATCCTGAGGACAGCATTGTGCGCCGCGATATTGCTGTCATGTACAGCAATATTTACCGCATGGATTGTTTTGTCCGCCAGATGATTGATGAATTGAGGGCGGCAGGCGAGTGGGATAATACCATTCTTATCTTTATTCGGATAATGGTGGACCGCTTCCTCGGCAGAAACGTGAAATAACAGAGGTTGGTACCCATATTCCTCTCATTATCCGTTATCCGGACGGACGGTTGGCCGGCAGTATTGATGATGGACTTCGCAGTGTCATTGACATTCCACCAACGATTCTTTCATTGGCGGGTATCAAGCCTCCTGCCTATATGGATGGCAAGGCATTTGCTGGGAAATATGCTTCGCCATCGCGGCGCTATGTTTTTGCCGCACGTGACCGTATGGATAAGTGTTATGACCAGCAGGGGGGCGTACGTGACCGCCGTTATCGTTATATCTGTAATTATACTCCCAATCAGCCCGGCTATCAGCCGGTAGGATTTCGTCTGAACATGCCGATGATGCGCCGTATGCTTCAACTCCATGAAGAAGGCGCGCTCGATGAGAATCAGGAAAGCTGGTTTGTTTGGCCCCGTCCGCGTGAAGAGTTCTATGATTTGGAGAAAGACCCTCATGAGATCTGCAATCTGATTAATGATCCGGCTTACCGGAAAGACATTAACCGTTTGCGGAAGGTGTATCGGCAGTGGGAAAGGAAATATTGGCAATGTCGTCCGCTGACAGAACCGGAAATAGTACAAACTATGTGGCCGGACGGTGTACAGCCGCTCGTGTCAGCTCCGCAGATTGTACAAAAGGGGGGCAGGTTAAGCTGGAGTGTTCCACTCCTGGAGTCTCTTATGCCTATCAGTTGAATGGTCGGGGACGGAATGGAGAGAAACATTGGAATCTATATGTTGAGCCGTTTGTTGTCCATAAGGGAGACCGGGTGGCAGTGCAGGCTTTCCGGGTGGGATATAAGAAGAGTGAGATAGTAGACTTTTTAATTGAACATTAATTTTGTAGGATATGAAGAATACAGTTTGTACAGCCTTGATGCTGTTGATGTCTGTGTGTATGTATGCGCAGGAGTTGTATGGAGAGTATGAAAAGAAAGTGTATGTCTCTTCGCAGGGAGATTCGTTGAAGTACCGTTTGCTGCGTCCCGAAGCAGAAAAGGCAGGGAAGAAATATCCGTTGGTGCTTTTTCTGCATGGTGCGGGCGAACGAGGAGATGATAATCAGAAGCAATTGGTGCATGGTGGGCAGATGTGGCTCAATCCGGTGAACAGAGAGGAATATCCGGCTTTTGTATTGGCTCCCCAGTGTCCTAAGGAAGATTATTGGGCTTATGTGGGTCGTCCCAAGTCGTTTGTACCTGGAGAAATGCCCGAGGTACAGGAGCCTACGCGTATATTCCGCACATTGAAGGAGTTGCTGGATACCTATTTGGCTATGCCCCAGGTGGATAAAGACCGGATTTATGTGATGGGACTTTCCATGGGCGGTATGGGGACGTTTGATTTGGCGATACGTTATCCCGAAGTTTTTGCCGCAGCCGTTCCCATCTGTGGTATTGTGAATCCGGCAAGGCTTTCTGCCGCCAAAGACGTGAAGTTCCGTATTTATCACGGAGATGCCGATAACATTGTTCCGGTAGAAGGTTCGCGTCAGGCTTACAAGGCCTTGAAGGCTGCCGGTGCCGATGTTGAGTATATCGAATTCCCTGGAGTCAATCATGGCAGTTGGACACCGGCGTTCAATGATTCTGAGTTTATGGGTTGGCTGTTTAATCAGAAGAAAAAATGATGAGAGTATTGTCTGTTATCGGAATTCTCTTTTTAGGGGGCGCTTTTTTTACTTCTTGCATCACTTCTGGTCGGGTAAGTACTTTTGTGGTATTGCCGGATACGCAGACTTATCTGGAACAATGTCCGGAGGTCTTTGATTCGCAAGTGGACTGGTTGGTTGCCAATCGTAAGAAAATAGATGCCGTGTTCCAAGTGGGAGATTTGACACAAGATAATTCTCCGGTGGAATGGGCGTATATGCAGAAAGCCTTTCATCGTATTAGCCAAGCAGGAATACCTTATTCTGTCGTATGGGGAAATCACGATATTGGCAGTAAGCCCGGTAAGTTTTCGGACGTGCATAACACTGCAATGGCCAACAAGTATTTCCCTCTTTCTGACTATAAGCAGAAGAGTTATTGGGGAGGCAGTGCGGATGGAAAGACATTGGATAACTATTACATAAACCTTAGGTCGGGCGATACCGATTGGCTGGTCTTGAATCTGGAATTCGGGCCTTCTGATGAGGCTCTGCAATGGGCCGATTCCATAGTGGGTATTCATCCGGATAAGCTTGTCATATTGAATACACACGCCTATTTGTATTGTGACAGTACGTTGCATGACGGGAAAGACTGGTGGCGCCCTCAAGGATATGGCATCGGCAAAGAGTCTGGGCGCACAGTGAACGATGGTGCTGGAATCTGGGAGAAATTGCTTCTCAAACATCGCAATGTGATAGCTGTCTTTTGTGGGCATGTCTTGAAAAGCGGAGTCGGCACGCTGGTCTCTATAGGGAAAGAGGGAAATAAAGTGTATCAGATGCTGGCAAACTATCAGCGTGGTGTGGAAGGCAGTAGATTGGGAGGTGAGGGCTACTTACGCATTGTAACTTTTAACCGGAAGACAAGGGAGATAGATGTGAAGACCTATTCGACTTGGAATAAAGCCTACCACCCCTCCGAACATCATAACTTTAAGTTCAGAGAGGTGGACTTTGACGAATATCTGCGCTGAGACTTAAGTCCTTTCAGCGTAATCTCCGTTACTTTTTATCAGTTCTATCAGCTTTTCTACCGCCTCTTCTTCGGGAATGTTCTTTTCGATGCACTCCTTCTTTTTGTAGAGGCTGATTTTGCCTCGTCCGGCGCCTACATAGCCATAATCAGCATCGGCCATTTCTCCGGGGCCGTTGACAATGCAGCCCATGATTCCTATCTTGAGTCCTTTCAGATGGCCGGTGGCTGCCTTGATACGGGCAATGGTACTTTCCAGGTCGTAGAGGGTGCGTCCGCAGCCGGGACAAGAGATGTATTCGGTCTTGCTGGTACGTACACGTCCGGCTTGCAGGATACCGAAAGCAGTGGCATCCACTACTTTGCCGCTTATGGTTTCTCCTTGGTTGAAGAGAAGGATACCGTCACACAGACCGTCGAAGATGAGTGCTCCCATATCTGCAGCCGCTTTGATTTGCAGATTTTCCAGTTCGCTCTCTGCGTAGTGCTCAAAGAAGACTACCGGGTTTTTTAGGCCTTCCTTCATCATCTGGTGTACTAGAGCGCGTTGTTCGCCCAACCGGTTGGGATGATTGCTTTGCGAAATCAATACGACTTCCGGATGATACTTCAGGCAGGCGATGGCTTCGTCATTCAGCCCCATATTACGTGATGAAGAGGAATTTCAAGGAAGCGCCGCAGCTGCTTAGGAAGGAAGCTGGTCTCCTTTAAAGGCGGGCCAGGCATTGTCCGGTTTTGTCTCGCTGTTGCTTTGTTCCATCCAGACATCGGCATCGATGATGCATTGCATGCCTTCCGGAAGTTGTTCAGGGATGGAACGTCCCGTATAGATATAGTCCGGCATGAATTGCGGATTGAAGTCCATGTCCCCGTTTAAGCGTGCGGCAATGACCACGGGCAGATTGTCTCCACCGATATTGTGTACGGCGCAGTCTCGCGGCGGGTGGGAGAGAGATAATTGAATTCCGGCACATCTGCTCCGGGGATATAAGGATGGTCGTGGCGCTGCACGATATAGTCCACCAATTTGCGGGCTACGGGGATTTCCGCCTCCGGAGCTTCGCTCAGGGAAACCCGGATGGTGTCACCCAAGCCGTCTGCCAGCAGGGCGCCGATGCCCAAGGCCGATTTGATGCGTCCGTCTTCTCCGTCTCCGGCTTCCGTTACACCGAGATGCAGCGGGAATCGCATACCTTCCTGCTCCATGACGGTTGCCAGCAGGCGTACTGTCTTTACCATGACCACTGTATTGGATGCCTTGATGGAAATGACTACATCCGTGAAATTCTCTTGCACGCAGATGCGCAGAAACTCCATACAAGATTCCACCATGCCTTCCGGTGTATCGCCATAGCGCGACATGATGCGGTCGGATAATGAACCGTGGTTCACGCCGATGCGGATGGCAGTATGGTTCTCCTTGCAGATATTAAGGAAGGGGACAAAGCGGTCGTGTATCTTCTGCAACTCCTGAGCATACTCTTCATCGGTATACTCCAAATGTTTGAAAGTACGTGCTGCATCCACATAGTTTCCCGGATTGATGCGTACTTTTTCTACATACTGTGCTGCCACGTCCGCTACCTTCGGGTTGAAGTGAATGTCGGCCACAAGCGGCACCATATATCCGTCCTGGCGTAGGCCTATGTTGATATTCATCAGGTTTTCAGCCTCTTTGATGCCTTGGGCCGTGAGGCGTACATACTCTCCTCCGGCGTCGACAATACGTTTGGCTTGCGCCACACTGGCTTCTGTGTCCTGCGTAGCGGTGTTCGTCATACTTTGTATGCGGATAGGATTGGAGCCGCCCATAGGGGTGGCTCCGATGTTTACTTCTGATGTTTCCCGTCGGGAATAGTTGAATAAATCCACGGTAATAAGTGATTAGCGTTTAGTGATAAGTGATTAGTGATAAGGGATAAGTGACTATATCTCATCTTACTAATCCCTTATCCTTAATCCCTAATCCCTCAATTAGTCTTGTATTCGTACTTCACCTCCTTCAAGTCCTCATTTGCCTTGACTATTTTCTTTTTCAGCCCTTCTTTATAGGCGGCGAATGTTTCAGCCAATGAGGAATCGCTCAATGCCAGCATCTGTACGGCAAGGATGGCAGCGTTCATGGCACCATTAATGGCAACGGTGGCTACTGGTATGCCCGGAGGCATCTGGATGATGGAGTAGAGGGCGTCTACGCCATCGAGTGCGGACCCTTTTACGGGAACCCCGATTACCGGCAGTGTGGTGTTGGCAGCAATGACGCCGGGCAGGGCGGCAGCCATACCGGCAGCGGCAATAATCACTTTAATGCCGCGTTGGCGAGCATTCTTGGCAAATTCCTCCACTGCTTCCGGTGTGCGGTGAGCAGAGAGAGCGTTCATTTCGAACGGTACATGCAGGTCATTGAGCAATTGCGCGGCCTTCTCCATAACGGGGAGGTCGGAAGTGCTGCCCATGATGATGCTAACGATTGGAGACATGAATCATTAAATTATTAAAGGGTTAATTTTATAAGGGTTAGGGATTAACGATTAGGGGTTAGGGACTGCGCTATCATTCCGTCCGGTGCTAATCGCTAACCCCTAATCCTTTCATTTCATTCGTTTATCAGCGCTTTGTAGGCTTCGGCATCCAGCAGGCTGTCGAAGTCGGCATCAGCGGTGGGTTTGATTTTGATGAGCCAGCCTTCGCCGTATGGGTCCTGGTTTACCAGTTCCGGCTGGTCGGCAAGGGCTTCGTTTTGCTCCAGAATCTCACCGGTTACGGGCAGGAAGAGGTCTGATATGGTTTTTACTACTTCGATGGTGCCGAACACTTCGTCGGCAGCCAATGTCTCACCTTCGGTCGGGATGTCGACAAACACAATGTCGCTCAGTTGCTCTTGTGCATAATCGGTAATACCTACATAGGCTACATCACCTTCCAGGCGAATCCATTCGTGTTTCTTTGGTGTACTTTACATTAGTCGGGAAATTCATGATCATTAGTTTTTAAGGGTTGATACTATGTAAATTAAAAGTTGAAAATTAAAAATTAAACAAGGCTCTTAAAAGAGGAAGATTCGGAACAGTATGTTGCTCAGCGGGTGGAGTACCAGCAACGAGCAGATAAGCCTACGGCAAAGCCTCCCATAACTTCGCCCAGTGTGTGGTGTCGCAGGATGATGCGGGCGGTGCCCAGCACGCCAGCCACCAGTATAAAGAGGCATAGCCACCATACGGGATTGTAGCTGAACAAGGCGCTGAAAGCTACCAGTCCACCAATTACGGCTCCGGCGCCTGCCATGTGTTCGCTCAGTTTCCATTTTAAGTTGACAATGACGCAGATTATCATCACTACCAGGGCGGAGAGTATGATACCGGTCATGTACCACGGGATATTGAGCCGGTGCATCATGAGCAGGCAGAATACATAAGAAGTGATGGTCAGAATAAAGGGAATGTATCTCCTTTTTCGTTCCACCAGTTCTTCCGGACTGAAACCGTTGATTTTGCGGAAGATGAAGATAGTCAGTGTAGGCATCAGGATGGTGAAGCAATACACCACGCCCAATACTATCAACTTGTACTGCAACGGCATGATGCGTAGGTAAGAGAACAGGAACAATACCAGAAAAGCCAGGAAGGGGATAGAGAATGGAGTCAGTATTCCCGAAATGATTCTGGCCGTACGGATCAGTGTCCTGTCAGCTATGATATGTTGCTCTATCTTCTCTTCTTCAGCCATTTTGTTTGTTTCTTTTATTATGCTTTTTTATTTTCTCAGTCTTGCCACCGGAATGTTGAGTTGCTGGCGGTACTTGGCCACGTGCGGCGTGCGATGGGGATATCCTTTCTCTTTCAGTATTTCGGCCAGTTCGTCATCGGTCAGCGG
>OIFH01000130.1_pt1 | contig 11504 bp, 11 predicted proteins | sample 1581951 | NCBI WGS metagenome assembly OIFH01 (sample SAMN04414075, study PRJEB24778) | human gut metagenome | material: faecal | host: Homo sapiens | reverse complement strand
CCATTGGATAACCGGCTGTCATATATCTTTCCATTACCAACCTTTTTCAACCATTATGAATGAGTTGATGATAGGATCTTTATATTTTTCTAATAAGTTGGCGAAATCTCTGAACATTTCATATGATGATTTTTTGTAGGCGACTATTAATTCGTCAATTTCAGTACGTGCAGCAATCGGATTGCCGCCATTTCGTGAGTTGAATAACACATACTGTTCCTTAAGGTCGCGGAAATCCTTAAGGTTAGAATCAATGCGAAAAAGCCAATCCTCGTAATCGTAAGTGTTCATTAGAACATGAAAGTGCTGGTCCATGCGAAGATCTGAGTGATAGCGGATATTTGACTGATTTGACAGGATAAGCCAGCGATATTTCTGAAGGATATATACCTCGTCAGAGATGGGCAGCTGAACAGGATGCAAGGGGTCAGAAGTTAACTGTTCCTGACGTTCCCTGTCACGCTGCTTGTATTTCTTTAGTAACTGTCGCATGTAGTTATCGATAGAGCGGGTAACCCATTGAAGCACATGGAAAGAATCCACAACCGGAACTGCATTTGGAAAGTACTTATCTACATAAGAAATGTACGGATTATACATATCTGATATAAGATACTTTACAGAATTACGTTCCTGGGGTGGAATTGATGTAAAGTATGGTTCGGTGATATTCATTCGTCTGCTTCGTAAAAGATCGATGGGATCCCCGGTATGAAAATCCTGAATGACTAAAGCATACTTGCAGTTGTCGTCCATATCCAGAAATAACTTCATCAACAGAAATAGTATCTGTAAGAGGAAGCCTGTCAAGTTTTACATACCGGTCAAATACATCATGAGCATATGTGTCAGACACATGGAATCTTTTGCTTATAGATGCTGACGATTCAGCCAGGTTTCGATATGCATCAACAATAAGCATATCTGTTGCGTTTGTTGTCCTTCTGTTTTTGCTTACAAACTTGAATGAATCACTGATGTCGTAAAGGCAATCAGGATTGGTGCAACGCCATCGACGCTGCTTCAGGATTAAAACAAGTTTGTAGTTATCCTGAAGAATTGGATGATTGATTTTTCTATTCTTGGTTCCTCTGGAATGCATTCTGAAACCACAACAAGGACAGAAGTGCGCTTCCGGAGCTGTTTCAAGATAGATTGTTTTTGTTTGACCTTCAATGTCGATAGAGCTGATAGAAATGTTGGCATCTTCAAGGTCAAGCAAATCTGTGATACTATTCATATAGCCTCCTTTGTATAAAATATTTCCGCAAAAATATCATAAGAGAAGAAGGCTAGAAGAGCCAATAGCACTTCAAAAAAGAAACAGGATTGACCAGCTAATAACTGTACTTAACCCTTGTTTTTTTATTATGTTTATAATGTTTAACCCCTCACGAAGAACCCTCAAACCAGCCCCTCATGAAAGCCCCTCACGACAAACCCTCAAGTTGTACCCTCACGAAACCAGCCCCTCAACAACTTTGAATACCCGATGGTTTTTTTATGAAATAAGGTTAGCTGTAACTAACAATGAGGGAGGATTATGTATAAGATAGCGATTTGTGATGATGATAAAAGATATAGAAAAACGATCAGAGAGATTATAGAGCATGAAAATAGTTTGCCTGAAAATGAAATCAGATTTTATGAATACGAATCAGGAAATGAACTTTTGAAACATACGGATATTCTCCACGAATTAGTCTTTATAGATATCCGTATGCCGGGGCTGGATGGAAACCAAACAGCATTCGAATGTAAGGACAAAGACGGTTCTCATCTAGGTGTACTCTATATGGACTTCTTTCCGCGTGCCAGCAAGAAAGGTGGCGCATGGTGCGGAAGCTATCGTTCACAGACCTACAAGGACGGCAAGAAAGTGGCTCCTGTAGTAACCGTGGTATGCAACTTTACCAAACCGGCAGCCGGACAACCCGCTTTGCTCAGTGCAGACGAAGCGAATACCTTGTTCCACGAATTCGGACATGCTTTACATAATCTTTTCAAAGATGTACATTATTATGGTGTGGCTAGTGTTCCGCGTGATTTTGTAGAACTGCCGTCACAGATAGATGAGCATTGGGCTTTTGAACCGGAGGTATTGAATGTATATGCCAAACATTATCAGACAGGTGAAGTTATTCCTGCCGGACTGGTTGAAAAAATGGACAAGAGTGGCAAATACGGACAAGGCTTCGCTACGGCTGAATATTTAGCTGCTTCCCTGCTGGATATGGATTATCATGTATTAAAAGAAATTCCCAATGATATGGACGTTATGCAGTTCGAAACAGAAACATTAGGTAAGCGCGGATTGCTGAAACAAATTCCGTCACGCTACCGCACCACTTATTTCAACCATACCATGGGTGGTGGATATACTGCCGGTTACTATAGTTATATTTGGGCGGAAGTGCTGGATTGTGACGCATACGAGGCATACAAGGAAACGGGCGATATTTTCAATCAGGAAGTGGCCGGTAAGTTCCGCAAATATATCCTCACTCCCGGCTGCATTGACGATGCGATGGACATGTATGTCAATTTCCGCGGCAAAAGAACCCGGTATTGATCCCTTGTTGAAGAACAGAGGACTAAAATAACCCTCTAACCCAAAATAGAATTCCTCCCCCTGCGAAAGACAAATGATTGTGATTCTTGCAGTGGGAGGATTCTCATTTCGTAGTATGATTGCGGATAGTTCTTTTTATTTTTTGTTCCAAAGCAAGAAATAATCCTCAGAGAAAGCGTACCTTTATGCCTGTCAAATCAAAAATTAAATTATGAATCAACCTATTGCTATGAACACCACAAGAAAACATGTGGTATGGCTGGATGTCGTTCGTTTGGTAGCCATGTTCACCGTAGTTTGCTGCCATAGTGCAGACCCGTTCAACTTTTACCCCGGCGAACCGCCAGCCAACATTGATGAAATCAAATTCTGGGGAGCCGCCTACGGAGCCTTTCTCCGTCCGTGTGTCCCACTGTTTGTCATGATTACAGGAGCATTGCTGCTTCCCGTACGTGGCGAAATATCCGCTTTCTACAAAAAAAGAATCAGCCGTGTATTTTGGCCGTTCCTTATCTGGAGTGTCATTTATAATTTATTTCCTTGGTTTACAGGATTGCTGGGACTTAATCCCGAAATAATTCTTGACTTTTTCCCTTATAGCGGTGAAGAAGCCGCCCGTCAGTCACTCAACGTATCATTGGGTTATATAGCAAAAATGCCTCTCAATTTCTCTTTATTAGACGTACATATGTGGTATATCTATCTGCTTATCGGATTATATCTATACCTTCCTATTTTCTCCGCATGGGTAGAAAAGGCCTCGGAGAAAGCCAAACTATGGTTTCTTGTCGCATGGGGAATAACTGGTTTGTTACCTTATTATTATCAGTTCGTATCCCCATACATTTGGGGAGGCTGTGCGTGGAACTCATTCAATATGCTCTATTATTTTGCCGGATTCAACGGGTACTTGCTATTGGGACACTATCTGCGCAACCACGACTGGTCATGGAGTAAGACACTGTCGGTCTGTATCCCCATGTTTCTGGCAGGTTACATGGTCACATTCTTCGGTTTCCGCCACATGACCGCATTACCACAATGCACTGATGAAATGTTAGAACTGTTCTTCACCTATAATTCTTTGAATGTGATTATGATGACTATCCCTTTCTTCCTCATAGCCAAGAAAGTAAAAGTACGCTCAGAACTGATCCAGCGTATGCTGGCAAACTTGACCGTATGTGGTTTTGGCATCTATATGATACATTATTTTTTCACAGGTCCGGGTGTAGTCCTGATGCGCAATATCGGTGTTCCCGTGCCTTTACAAATTCCCGCTGCCGCAGTCGTGGCATTTGGCGTATCGTGGCTGCTTGTGGTATTCATTCGTAAAATAAGCGGCAAGAATGCTAAATACATTGTAGGATAATAAAAACAGGACATACAAATATCGTTATATAAGAATAGCCAGAACTACTCTTTCCAAGTGATTCCGGCTATTCTTATAATGCTTCATCCACTAGAAATCAAGTCAGTTATTTGAGATGTAATTTAAAGAATATACCTCCGCTAAAATATTTACCGTCATTCAGTTCAGCAATAAGATTGATATGGTCTTTCCATATTGAATAAGTTCCACCCACATTCACAGTATAAGTTGCTGTATGCAGATCTTCCGCATGTCCGGGACACACTTCCACCATCAGATTAAATCCATTCAGAGCTTTCTGCCAGAAACCTTCGCCCTTCATGCCAAAATGAAAGTTTACCCCTGCAGCAGGACGGCTATAATGCACATCACTCATAGCTTTACCGATAACCCAAGCTACATGAACCCCCACTGTACCTATTCCACTAAATTCAACATGTTTCGTTGCCGCCAGATAATAACGTGTCAAGTAATTGTGGTTTCCGCTACCACCGCCCCCCCAATCTATGTCTCCACCTCCATTTGAAGAATGGCTTCCCGGATCATTCGCACCAATCACTACCTGAGGCGTCCAAGCCTTCCACCAGCCTTCTTTCCATGCCCTCAACCGGAAATGAAACGATCTGTCCTGATTGGTAAACCTGCCCCAAGTTTGCTGAGGCCAATAAGAAGAACCATGTATCCCCTTTACCAACGTACAAGTATATGCTACTTCCAGCCAAGGAAACAGAGTACAATTTATATAATAGTTATAGGTATAGGGATGATATTCACTTCTCACCCAATATCGGGAAAGTATATTTACATCCAGCATATTTCCTCCCAGCATAACGGTTTTATCTTTCTGCATAACGGCAGTAGGTGCATGAAGTAGTCCTGTAGTACCATAAAAAGCCTGCCCTTTGATAACATTCATTCCTCCAAAGAGTCCCCCCAGAAATATTAGAGTTCTTAATTTCACTATTCTATGAATTTTAATTTATATTTGCAGCATGAAAACAGATGTATTAAAAATACTCGGAAAAATTATTCCTACTGCTATCTTCGTCCTGTTGTTGCCATTCTCCATTATTTACATGGCAATAAGCAAAGTCTGCTCTTTCATCCGAAAATTCTTTCCCCGATAAAGCGTACCGGAAACAAGAATGCAGCTTGCAGATATCTTGTACGTGTATGTTTCTCCTTATACATTCTATAAACGAAACGCAAATTCATCTTATCAACCCAGTCCGGATAATAGTGCATCCTATTCATTGCCGTTTGGTGAACAAAGCCACCACACGTAAAGCCGATGCCTTGGTAACCCATCTTTTTTACCTTAAGCAGAAACTTTTCCTGCATCAAGGCCCCCATACCTACTATCAGAAATCCGGATTTAATTCGACTATATGAGAAGCTTCCTTATTCATTTCAGCATCCGAAGAGAAATATCCGTTCCTGAACCCTGCAATGCGTAACTTCGGATACTGCTCTTGAAATATCCTCACAGAACACTCCACTTGTTCTTGACCCGAGGCTACGATATAGAGCGTTTTACGGCTTTCCATGAGGTAATTCAACAATTCGGGAGCAAGGGAGGTCATATCAAAACTACGTCTGGTCACTCGCTTTCCGTATACTAATCTTATGGCAGAAACCAGTAAAGAGCCATCGGCAAAAATACCATCGAATTGTTCAAATAGGGATTTGTTTTCTAAAGCTATGAGGTAAGATACGGGGTTGAGAAAGGTGTAAATTCTGTTTTTCGTTTCGAAAAGTTCGGGAGACGTCCATTTCTCTGTTTGCAAAATGTGATTGACTAAGAGGGATGTCATATTTTATACTACAAGTTTTTGTAAATTTTCATGAGGTTTTCCGCCTCCGTTTCTATATTATAACCCGCTTTAGTGATAAGTTCAGTATTTCTTTCGCAACGTTCTTGACGAGACAATTCGTATTTAACATTACCGAGATATTCCGCCCAATAGTCAGCACCTTTACTTAAAGGTAATTGAATTACATCTTCACCTATGTTTACCATTTTAGTTACAGCATCCGAAATAATGCATGGTAGACCTGATGCCTGTGCTTCTACCACAGATAATGGCATACCTTCATAAATAGAAGGAAAAAGAAAAATATCTATTGCTTGTAACACATCTGAGATATCAGAACGCAATCCAGCCAATATTACACAATCATTGACTTTATTTTTATCTATTGCCGCTTCTACAAGATGGCGCAGTTCACCATCACCAATTAGCAATAATTTTGACTTTGGCTGTAAAGCATGATATTTGGCAAACACTTCAATAAGAAAGGAGTGATTTTTTGCTTCCATGAATATACCGATATGGCCTACCACATATTCATCATCTTTAAAACCAAAGACACACCGCATTGTCTTTCTTTTATCTACATTGAATATAAAAGGTTCCACTTTGATAGCATTACGCAAAATAGTAAATTGTGTTTCACCATAAAGCCATTCACCAGCTTCAATAGAACAAGCTATAGCCTGAGTGAACGAACGCCTATATCCAGGCAACAATAATTTATTTAAAATTTTATGTTGGCAACAACTAGAATGATTATGTATAATTCTTGCCTTTATACCTAACCATTTTGCAATTTGTAATTCCAAAACAGCTGTAGCACTGTTTCCATGTATATGAACAATGTCATAACTTCCTTTATACATTATGCGACATAATGCCATTATATAACGAAATAATTGCTTCTGCCGATGTGGCAAATGAATGATTCCACACCCTAGAGACTTGAATTTATCTATAACATCATTGTTTTCTTGTACCGTTACCACTATATCAATTTTATAATCACTGCTTCGCTGTAAGACTGAAATATAATTGAATATATGAGTAGTTATGCCACCTAGATCCAAACCATTTAAATTCTCAACAAGTATTCTTGTCATTTTAGTTTCTGTTTTTCAATATTTTATAAAGTTTAAAGTATGGAAAAGGAATTTTAAGCAAGCATTTTAAAAAACCTATTTTCCATTTACTAGACAATAAATCATTTTTTAAACATCGAGGATTAAACACATAATAAATAAACGACTTACTAGAAACTAATGAAAAAGTCTCTCCCTCATCAAAAAATCTAAATTTTGCCAACATCTTTAAATCCTTTCGAGAAGGAGATAATCCCACTGCTTTTAAATTCGCAAACAACACATCCGGAGTGAAAGGAATATATTTTACAAACTCTATTGCTTCTATATCATTAATGAAATCTAGAGCTGCTGACTGAATTTTTTCTACAATATAATACTCCTCTTGTAATTCGCCATTCATTTGATATTCATAATCATATCTCTCTGCCACAAGCATTCATTTTTGTCACGAATATAGTTTTTTACAGATCCTTTTTGCTCTAAAAACAAATGTTTCATAAAGTCCAACAAACGGACTTCGTTTATCCACACTGTTTACATTATTATAAAAATCGAACAAATATCCATGTAATGATAGTTTTCCATCATTCATATTTCGTTTATAATAATCAGCTACCCCTGTATAATAACCTAAAATTTCATTTTCTATACCTATTATTCCCAGTGACTTTTGAAGAAATCTCTGCATACCACCTGACCACCCTATATCCACAACTGCAAAACGTCCTTCAACGTGCATTTGCTTCATATATTCACACATTAAGACAAATTCTTTTTTTGAGTTTAAAATAATCTCATTCTGCAACTCATTATATAAAAGCATTAATCTATTTTCTTCCAATATGGTATTTCTATAGAAATAAGAATTTAAATCATATCCATATTTTCTAACTAAAGCTATATGATCAATAATATTTAATCCAACTCCATCAAATATTGACTTCAATGATATCCTTTGGAAGGTGACAGCATGGTCAATAAATTAATAAATGATGGATCATTCCACAAAATGGGTACTCGCAAACTCCTTCTCGATACTTCTAGATAATAACTTTTCAGCCTCTCATCTTTGTTAACAATATCGAATGCTTTTTTCATGATAAGCCCATCACGAGCAAAAAAATAAATCTTATTAAGATCTTCTTTTTTAAAATTTTTAATTAGCCAATGAATATATCCCCATAATAAAGGGCCCAAACATCTATAGCCCAAATATTTAAAATAATCCTCTTTTGTTTGACACATATAATCAATGACATTATTTAATAGGGATAAATAGCTTGTATTATCTACTTTTGACTTTGTAAGAGTTATCATAGTTGTATGTATACCCATTATCTTTGGTCTAATAAAATCAGACTTTAGTGTGTCTCCAATATGAACTAATTGACAAGGTTTTAGATTTTCTTTATCTAAGATATAACGAAACAAAAGCCCCTGTTCTTTTAGTTCTTTTTTATAGATGAAGAAAGATAAAGTTTTTCATAACCTGTAATGCCACAATGACTTAAAATATCCTTTATTATATCTTCAGGAAGATACATATCTGATGTTATTATTACTTTTTTTCCATTCTTAAGGCATTCATTAAAAAGACTGACAATAGATTTATTGGGAATACAAACTTCGTACTCCGTCTTCAATTCTAGGTTTTTCAATTCTTCATTTATAGCTGGACTAAATTCTATAAAATTATAAATTTCATCGATTGAAACTTCTTCTATTATTTTTTTTCTAGCCTTAAGTTCGGCATTTATCCTCAATTCCTTAAAACCTCTTATTTTCTCATTACTGGTACCATGTAAACTGTTATACCTCAATTCAACTATATCAAACACATCTGTAGGCAAGGAAACATATCTTTTTACTAACGTATCAAATATGTCAAAAGATACACAATCATGTTTTAATATATATTTCAATTTATGATCCATATATAAGCCTCAATTGATTAGAGACCCTAATAAATAGGGAAATCTCGCTGATTAATATTTGGGGTTCTGACTAAGATTTAACAGATTTAAACAGCATCTTTAATAATAAAATGCATTTATATTTCAATAAAAAAAATACTATTCTATGCTTTAAATCCATTCGTTGATAAGGATAATTAGACAATAATTCTTGATATAGTTTTTCTTCTAATATTCTTTTGATCTTCTGATCTGTTTCACCAGCTAACACCATACGCATTACAGTATTACGAAGAAGAAAAAATACCGAGCGAAGATAATGCAAATAATATTTCTCTTCAGAGTAAATTTTTGCCAATCGCTCTTTTATTATCCGAGATAAATTTACCATTTTATGGTATTTGGCATCATCATAAGTATGAGAAAGCGAATATGGATTTACAACATAATAGTGCAAACAATCAGGCAGATAACATACACTCCTTACATGTGAAAGAAAATCAATATCAAAAATAATATCCTCGCTCACAAATTCACGTTCAGACACAAACTGTACTCTATGCTCCATAAAAATGCTATGACGATATATAGCATGCCACACCGACATCATATAGCGAACATCATGATGATATTCAGGCAATGGAGCTATCATATCAAGCAAAAAATCATCAACAGCTTCACGCCCTCTGAAGACAACCTCCTCCTCTACATCTTTTCGAGGATAAATATGCTTTTTATCTTTATAAATATTGCAATTACAATAAACAACATCAATATCCTTGGCCTTTGCTTTTAAATATAACTGTTCATACATATTCACATCTACAAAATCATCGGAATCCAGAAATGCTATATATTCACCAGTAGCTATCTCCAACCCCGAATTACGGGCAAAGCCAAGACCTCATTAATTTTATGAATCACCTTGATAATCGGCCAATGCAAATTATCTGACGCTGATTCATAATTATCACATAATGCAGGACTATTATCCGGTGAACCGTCATCCACTAGAATAATTTCTAATTCTTTCAGCGTTTGCCCAAGAAGCGATTGCATGCAACGATCAAGATATTTCTCCACATTATAAACAGGGACTATTATACTAACTTTCGGCTGTTTCATTCATTTTTGATTTACATATTGAATAAAATCATCATAAGACGAAAATTTCGCCTTATGAGTAGATAACCAATCACCATAAGCTATACTTAACTGAGACCGAACAGGCACACCTTGACGTTCATATTCCTCTACATTTGAGGCATCTACAAAATAGATGAATTCTTCATATAATTCATGAGGCAAAGGATCTCGACCAAAATTCTTTTGAAAAGCCTTAACATGTTCCACAGCTTCCTGCAATCCTTTGACTTTCCGTTTTTGATAATATTCATCTAATGAACACACTACACGACAAGGAGCTCCTACCGCTACACTATTGGCAGGGATATCATGTGTTACAACACTGCCAGCACCTATAACACAGTTATCACCAATAGTAACACCACGTAATACAATGACATTTGTGCCAATATAAATATTCGAACCTATTTCCACTCTTCCTGAAGAATTCACAAAATCATGATATTTATTCCTAAAAACAAAGCTAGCCCAATCATGCGTCAATATCTGGAAATATGTATTCATATCAACATTACTACCAATGGAAACCAAGGCTGGCCTTGAAACATCGATTCTCGTAGTCAGCGGATCTCTAAAAATGCAACCATCACCAATTCTTATACCCAGTGAACGCAGATGAGCAATGTACGATCTGCTGTTTCGGCGATGCCAAATATCTAATATATGCGCTGTTATAGATGATAATTTTATCATATATTGAATTGTACAATGAATATTTAATATAAAAACCTATTAATATGTTACTTAGAGCATTTGAACATTACCTATAAATTATACACGAATTTTTATCCATTCATTTGGCAAAGCTTCTAATTTTGAAAAATCAGTATTCACCCATCGGTCTGGAGTTATAATTATTTTTGCTGTCCTATTTAAATAAGCTGCCCAACATGAAAAGGTACTATTTGCCAAAATCATATTTTTAGCATGAGCCATCAGGTACATATCAAAGAAGCTGCGATCATCTCTATTATGTGATATGATTATTTTATTTCTTATATCAGCAAATTCTGTTTCCACATATAAACAATCATCAGAGAAAAAGAAAAAAAACGGCTCTTCCACCTCTTGTTCCATGAATTTAATTGCTTCCCGATAATATTTCGATGTACATATACCACCATAAATATGTATTAAATCTGTTTTCAAATAATCGCCACGACGAATATGCACTGAGATTGAATTACAGGTCTCCATTTTTTTAAGAAATTCCATGTTTTCCTTTCCTATAGGAAGTTCCGAGCGAAATTCAAAAATATTTATTTGTTTTATAATAGAATAATCTTGCCAATCTCCCCATTGAAAAAAATGTTTCATAGATTGAGGATAAACCCTATTACAAAATAACAATCTATAGCCATGATTATATAAAAAGCGATTCACACGATATAGAAGAATGCCCAATTTATTATATAAATAAGAAGTTGGAGGTAATTCTATATCAAACCATTTATCAATCTCTATCCCATTATGTGCCTTTAAACTATCAGGATATATTCCCAAAATTCTTTCTGAAGGATATTTCTTCTTCAAATATCTATAATAACTATACTGGAAAAGTTGGTTACCTAATCCTCCACCAAAACAAAAATTCAATTCAAT
>OIFH01000129.1_pt1 | contig 11541 bp, 10 predicted proteins | sample 1581951 | NCBI WGS metagenome assembly OIFH01 (sample SAMN04414075, study PRJEB24778) | human gut metagenome | material: faecal | host: Homo sapiens | reverse complement strand
GCACTTTTCATTATCGAGCTGGTTTACCAGGAAAATAACCGGTTTGCCCAGTTTCTCGGTGTAGCGGAAATGGTTCTGCGTACCTACCTCGGGACCGTATTGCCCGTTCAGCAGCAGAATGGCAGTATCTGTAACGTTGAGCGCCGTCATGGCAGCCCCTACAAAGTCATCACTACCCGGGCAGTCAATGATATTCAGTTTCTTGCCGTTCCACTCCACATGGAAAACGGTGGAAAACACAGAATAGCCGTATTCCTGCTCCACCGGGAAGTAATCGCTGACTGTATTCTTGGCAGTAATCCTGCCGCGACGTTTTATAATACCACTCTCAAAGAGCAGCGCTCCGTGAGAGTGGTTTTACCCGAGCCGTCATTGCCAAGGAGGGCAATGTTCTTAATTTCATTCGTCTGATATACTTTCATGATATATTAAGATTTTAAGTGAATAACCTGACATACGATGATGCCGTTAACTTTTTGTGAGGCGCAAATTAGGCATTAATTCAAAGAAAAGCAACATCGGGAAGCATGTTATATAACACACTTCCTCCACCAACAAAGAATATAATGTTCTTCTGCCAATAAACTGCCCGAATTCACAAGTCATCCAACTTCTTGGACGGCTTAAATATTTCTTATAACTTTGCAGGAAAAAGAATCCCCCCCGAAAACCATGAACAAACTACTGTTAACAACACTGCTCGTTCTATGTCCATATTTGGCAATGGGACAGTCCAACCAAAAAACAACCAGGAAAGCCCCTCTCATCGGCATTTCCTGCTCACATCCGGGCCGAAGCTCATCCACACAGATGACGTATACCGAGTCTGTAATCCAGGCAGGTGGAACACCTATACTGATTTCCATCACTACCGATAGCCTTATCTTGACAGACATTGCCAACCGGCTGGACGGTATCATTCTGATAGGAGGAGGAGACATCCACCCTTCCTATTTCAATGAATCGCCCATCGAACAGCTGGGAGAGGTGGACTCCCTGCGTGATGTATACGACATGGCACTCATCCGCCTGGCTACCCGGCGTAACATTCCGATGTTTGGCATCTGCCGGGGAGAACAGTTAATCAATGTAGCTTTCGGCGGAACCCTTTATCAGGATATCCCTACCCAGCATCCCGACACCACTGTCTGCCACCAGCAGCAGGAACCGAGCAGTATACCAACTCATACCGTCCACCTCACTCCCGGTTCTGCCATGGCATCCATAACCGGACAGACACAACTTTTCACCAATACTCACCATCGACCAGGCGGTCAAGCAAGTTGCCCCGGGATTCAGCGTAACGGGTTGGTCGTCAGACAGTATTCCCGAAGCTATAGAGTCTTCCCACGAATATCCGATATGGGGTGTGCAATTCCATCCCGAAGCTCTGGCTACGGCAGGCGACAGCATCTCTGCCAGATTCTTCTATTTTCTGGTTCAAAAGGCAGCTACCTACCGGCATGCCAAAGAGATTCATCGCCGCATCCTCTCCCTCGACACGCATACAGACACCCCACTTGATTTTGACGTTTCCTATAATATAGGTACGCGCGAAAAAAACGCAGGTTTGCCTGCCCAAGATGCGAGAAGGAAAATTGGATGGACAATACCTGGCATGCTGGGTGCGTCAAGGCCCGTGCGATGAAGAGAACAGTCTGAAAGCCATTGACCGAGTGGATGAGTTGATACGCCACATCTACCGACAAGTGGAGATGAACGGGGAGCAATGTGCCATAGCCCGCACGCCCGATGATTTGTCCAGGCTCAAGACCGAAGGAAAGAAAGCCTTTTATATTGGCATCGAAAACGGATACGGCATCGGCAAGGATTTGAAGAATATCACCCGTTTCCATGATGCAGGCGTTACCTACATCACCCTTTGCCACACCCGCAACAATGACATCTGCGACAGTTCTTCGGACACGACTGCCCGTTGGAACGGCTTAAGTCCTTACGGTAGAAAAGTGGTGAAAGAAATGAACCGGCTGGGAATAATGATAGACCTTTCCCATGCAGCCGAAAGCACCTTCTGGGATGTACTGAAATATTCAAAAGCACCGGTCATAGTCTCCCACTCCTCTGCAAGCGCCATCTACAGACACGACCGCAATCTGACCGACGAACAGCTACGCGCCCTTGCCGCACATGGCGGTGTGGCTCAAGCCTGCCTGGTAGACGAGTTTCTGAACCCGGATGCCAAGAAAACCAACCTTACGGACTTCATGAAACACCTGCTGCACATGGTTGAAGTGGCAGGCATAGACCACGTGGGCATTGGCTCGGACTTCGACGGTGGAGGCGGGGTCAAAGGATGCAATGGGGACAATGATTTCATCAATATCACCGTCCGTCTGCTGGAACATGGATTTACAGAAACAGACATCGCCAAGATATGGGGTGGAAATTTCCTCCGGGTGATGAAACAAGTACAAACCAAATAGAAAAGACCGAAAAACATCACAAAAAGGAGAGATTAGAGCTATAATCTCTCCTTTTTGACACATTTACATACCCTCCATTTCTCAACTTTCGCATATCTTTGCCCAAAACATAAACGATTTATTAATTATCTAATACCGAATTCTTAAATGAAAAGGAAATTATTTGGAGTTTTGCATTGCTGGCCTGCCTTTGCTGCCTGCCATCTGCAAAAACAAAAGCACAAACGAAAAATGCCGCAATCATACCCGGGGAAGTATGGAAAGACACCGACGGCAATCCCATCAACGCCCATGGCGGCGGCCTTCTTTACCACGAAGGGACCTACTATTGGTATGGCGAATACAAAAAAAGGGGAAACCATCCTGCCCGAATGGGCTACGTGGGAATGCTACCGCACCGACGTAACCGGTGTCAGCTGCTACTCTTCAAAAGACCTGCTGAACTGGAAGTTCGAGGGTATTGTACTTCCTGCCGTGAAAGATGACGAGAAACACGACCTGCACCCCAGCAAGGTGTTGGAACGTCCCAAAGTGATTTACAACGAAAAGACAAAGAAATTCGTCATGTGGGCGCATGTGGAAAGCGCCGACTACAGTAAGGCATGTGCCGGCGTAGCGGTCAGCGATTCTCCTACCGGGACATTCACCTATGTAGGCAGCTTCCGTCCCAACGGTGCGATGAGCCGCGACCAAACAGTGTTCGTTGATGATAACGGCAAGGCATATCAGTTCTACTCGTCGGAAAACAACGCTACCTTATATATAAGCGAACTAACGGATGACTACCTGAAGCCCACTGGTCGCTATACACGCAATTTCGTGAAGCAAAGCCGCGAAGCACCCGCCGTATTCAAGTATAACGGCAAGTACTATATGCTCTCTTCCGGTTGTACCGGCTGGGATCCCAATGTTGCCGAACTGGCTGTGGCCGACTCCATCATGGGGCAATGGACTACCATCGGCAATCCGTGTACCGGTCCTGATGCAGATAAGACCTTCTATGCACAAAGCACTTACGTGCAGCAAGTATACGGAAAAGGAAATGCCTACATTGCCATGTTCGACCGCTGGAAAAAGAAAAACCTTGAGGACTCACGCTACGTATGGCTCCCGCTTGAATTCGGCAAGGACGGCACAATCGCGATACCCTGGCGCGACAGCTGGGACCCGCGTACCCAATGGGAAGGACAAGGCGACTTCTCTGCCGGCAAAGGAACATTCCTATTGAATGGCAAGCCGTTTGTCATCAAAGCCGCAGAGCTGCACTATCCACGTATCCCCAAAGCCTATTGGGACCAACGCATCAAGCTATGCAAGGCACTGGGCATGAACACCATCTGCCTTTATGTATTCTGGAACTCCCACGAGTCTCAGCCGGGAGTGTTCGACTTCACCGGACAGAATGACCTGGCGGAATTCTGCCGCCTATGCCAGCAGAACGACATGTATGTCATCCTGCGCCCGGGACCGTATGTCTGTGCCGAATGGGAAATGGGCGGACTGCCTGGTGGTTACTCAAGAAAAAAGATATCCGCCTGCGCGAATCCGACCCCTACTTTATGGAGCGTGTAGGTATCTTCGAAAAAGCCGTTGCCGAGCAGGTAGCCGGTATGACCATACAGAACGGAGGTCCCATCATCATGGTACAAGTAGAGAACGAATACGGCTCCTACGGGGAAGACAAAGGCTACGTATCGCAAATCCGCGACATCGTACGCGCCAACTACCCCGGCGTAGCACTGTTCCAATGCGACTGGGCGTCCAACTTCACCAAGAACGGACTCCACGACCTGGTATGGACCATGAACTTCGGTACAGGAGCCAACATCGACCAACAGTTTGCACCGCTGAAGAAACTCCGTCCTGATAGCCCGCTGATGTGCTCCGAATTCTGGAGCGGCTGGTTCGACAAGTGGGGAGCCAACCACGAAACCCGTCCGGCTGCCGACATGATTGCCGGCATTGACGAGATGTTGTCCAAAGGCATCTCCTTCAGCCTCTACATGACCCACGGAGGGACCAACTGGGGACACTGGGCAGGAGCCAACTCACCCGGATTCGCCCCTGACGTAACCTCTTACGACTACGACGCCCCCATCAGCGAATCGGGACAGACCACTCCCAAATACTGGGAATTGCGAAAAGCATTGTCCAAATACATGAACGGCGAGAAGCAGGCTAAAGTTCCCGCTTTAATCAAGCCCATCCGTATTCCGTCTTTCCAATTTACAGAGATGGCTCCTTTGTTCGACAATCTTCCTGCTGCCAAGAAAGACCGCAATATCCGTACCATGGAGGAATATAACCAGGGATTCGGAAGTATTCTCTACCGCACCACACTGCCCGAGATGAAAACCCCGTCCCTGCTCACTGTGAACGATGCGCACGATTATGCCCAAGTTTCCTGGATGGCAAATACATCGGCAAACTGGACCGCCGCAACGGTGAAAAGCAACTGGAATTCCCCGCCTGCCCCAAAGGTGCACGCCTCGACATTCTGGTAGAAGCCATGGGCCGCATCAACTTTGGACGTGCCATCAAGGACTTCAAGGGTATCACCCAAAGCGTAGAACTTACCGTAGACATCGACGGCCGTCCTTTCACCTGCAACCTGAAGGATTGGGAAGTCTATAATCTCGAAGATACATACGATTTCTATAAGAACATGAAGTTCCAGCCCATCGGCTCACTGAAAGATGAGTTAGGACAACGCATTCCGGGTTGCTACCGTGCCACCTTTAAGGTGAACAAGCCCAGCGACACATTCCTAAACTTCGAGACTTGGGGCAAGGGACTTGTCTACGTCAACGGGCACGCCATGGGACGCATTTGGGAAATCGGCCCGCAACAGACCCTCTACATCCCAGGATGCTGGTTGAAGAAAGGTGAGAATGAAGTGATTGTCTTCGACATCATCGGTCCCAAAGAAGTTAAGTCCGAAGGCTGAGCGAGCCATTACTGGACCAGTTGCTCGTCACCAAACCGCTGACGCACCGCAATGAGGGTGAAAATCTCGACTTGTCCGGTGAGCAGCCCGTCCTCTCCGGCAGCTTCAATCCCGGCAACGGTTGGCAGGAACGCAAATTCGACCAACCCGTCACCGGACGTATGTCTGCCTGGAAGCCTTGAGTGCACAAGATGGAAAAGACCTGGCTTGCATTGCCGAAATGTATCTGCTGGATGAGAATGGGGAACGTCTGTCACGCGAACCCTGGATTGTCAATTATGCCGACAGCGAAGACGTATCCCACGTCAACTGTTCTGCGGACAAAATCTTCGACCTCCAGGAATCAACCTATTGGAGCACAACAAAAGACACTCCATACCCGCATTCTGTCGTGATTGACTTGGGTAGTACCCGCACCCTGACCGGCATACAATATCTACCCAGAATGGAAAGCGAGGTACCGGGTGGAATCAAAGACTTCAAGGTTTACGTAAAATCCAAGGCTTTCAACTATTAAGCCGGATTTACAACACTAATAGATTCTTTAGACACGGATTACATGAAAAATCATGGATAATAAATGAAGAATATCCATGATTTTTCGCGTAATCCATGCCTAACTTAAAATCAATCAAACAGATTTTCCGTACAATTCATCGTCTACCACAGCCAGCATTCCCTCCACTTGAGCCAATGCCAGCATACGGCCATGAAAAGAATAACCTGCATTGTACCCTTTATCCTCGTCGCCCAACATCATGCGACCGTGGTCCACACGCATCGGCAATCCCGGATTTTCTTTCTCAAAGATACGAATCAAATCAATGAGGTGTCCCCTTCCCTCCAGATGGGAACTTTCGATAAAGTTTCCACCCGGTATTGCCTTCGTACTGCGCAAAATGCACAAAGTGGGGGTACGCCTGGCAAACTTCCTTGCCAGTTCACGGGGTATCATTCTGTTCACCCGCACTCAAATGAAACCGGCGCAAAAAAAAAGTCAGGCCATTATGGGGGATTGTCCACTGCACTCAGTATCCAGGCAATATCTGCCTCGTCTGTCACAATGCGCGGCAACCCCAATACCTGAAAAGGAGGGTCATCGGGGTGTACACACATATTCACCCCATATTCCTCGCATACCGGCATGATGGCAGACAAGAAATAACGCATATTCTCGCGCAGAGCCTCCCGGTCTATCCCTTTGTATAGCGCCAGCAAACGTTTGAACAGGGTTACCGGCTCCTTGTCACCTTCCTTGATGTTGCCATTTACGAATCCTTGTGTCTTTACGATAATCGTATCTACCAGCTCTGCCTTTTCAGACTCCGTAATCACCTTATCCAGTTCTGCCACCTTGTCCAGCTCTTCCGGAGAATAATCGGCTTCCGCATTCTCCCGTTCCAATATCTTCAGGTCGAAGTAGGCAAAACGGATTCTGTCGAAATAAAGAGAAGATGTCCCGTCTTCCCAGGGATGTTGTAAGTCCGTGCGAATCCAGTCAATCACCGGCATGAAGTTGTAACATACCGTCCGGATGCCTGCCTTGCCGAGATTGGCAAGGCTTATCTTGTAGTTCTCTATCAATCGGTCACGCTCACTCCCCGCATATTTGACAGCCTCGCACACCGGCAGACTTTCTACTACAGACCAGCGCAATCCGAAGGATTCAATATAATCCCTCAAATCTTCAATGGCTTCCAACGTCCATATTTCACCGTTGGGAACTTCATGCAAGGCAGTGACAACGCCTTCCACTCCTATCTGTTGCAACATGGCAAGGGTTATCTTGTCTTTCTTGCCAAACCATCTCCAAGTCTTTTCCATTCTTTATTATTAATTTTCTTGTTTTTCAGGCGTTCAAACCACCCGTTACCTTTTTGCAAAAGTAAGAAAGAATATGAGAACTGTCCATTCTGAATGGATAGATTTGTTTGTTCGCAATGAAAACAATATCTTAGCACTTCATTACATATATTAATTACGCTTATGCAAGACTTTATAAACGGACGTTGCGGCTGGTGCGGAACCGACGAGCTGTATGTGAAATACCACGATGAAGAGTGGGGAAAACCGGTAACAGACGACAAGACACTATTCGAGTTTCTTGTATTGGAAAGTGCCCAGGCGGGACTGAGCTGGATAACCATCCTCAAAAAGCGGGAAGGCTACCGCAAAGCCTTTTGCAATTTCGATGCCGCGCAAGTGGCGCAAATGACCAACGAAGACGTGGAACGGCTGATGCACTTTGACGGCATCGTGAAAAACCGTCTGAAAATCAAGTCGACCATCACCAATGCAAAGCAGTTTCTTGTCATACAGAAAGAATTCGGCAGCTTTTACAACTATACGCTATCCTTCTTCCCCGACCGGAACCCCATTATCAATCATTTTCAGTCATTGAGTGAGATTCCGGTATCATCTCCCGAATCAGATGCCATGAGCAAAGACATGAAAAAACGGGGATTCAAGTTCTTCGGCTCTACCATTTGCTATGCCCATCTGCAAGCTTCGGGGTTTATCAACGACCATCTGACGGATTGCATTTGCCGAAATCAGAAACAATAAAACAAAGAAATATACAGAAGCAAGCAAAACATCAACACAAAGCGGTCACCCTCCCCCATCGGAAAGGCGACCGCTTCAGTGTTATAAAATCTGTTTCTCAGTATGTAATACACTGAGAAGAAATGTTATTCTATTCCGATACTATGGCATACGGGAAAAAGGATGAACGTAAACTCATAATCAGCGTATGGCACCAGGTATTCCGGACGGGCTATACGTCCCCAACTGTCTTCGCAACCCAGACCAGCTTGCACCTTGTCGATACAGAGATTAGTCAAATCAGCTTCATCCACCTCTTGCGAGTGTCCTTGCTCTTTGCTCCAGCCTTCATCTAAAGACTCGATGGTATAGTGCAAGGCAGATGCGGAGAAGGGAGCGGCTGCCACAATCTTGATGCCATTACCAGACTGATCCAACATCTTCCACCAACGAATATCGGTCTTTGTTCCGTTTTCCTGCGGACGGATGTAGGGATAGAACTGCTCGGCCACACTTTGGCGATAAATGCCTAAGTCGGCGCAATGATTACGGTCAATATAGTTTTCAACCGGACCGCGTCCATAGTATTCAACGGTTTCAAAGCTGCGCGGCATAGGCATCTGCAGACCGAAACGGAACATGTTCGATACTTTGGCATTCTTGTCGGCAGTCAGCTTCTGGGTCACCTTGACGGCACCGGCATTGTTGATGACATAAACAAGGTTCAGCTTAGCTGAAACACCCGGCATGTCGTAAGCAGATTCTACAATCACCTGATTGTTCTCCGTGCGCTGTTTGAAAGAGGTCAGTTTGATTTCCGGATTCTTCCAAGCGATATATTTGCGTTGCAGATTGGCACCGTAGTCGTTGTCAACAGGCGCACGCCAGAAGTTTGGTTTTAAAGCCTCGCCGTCTTTAATCATATCCCGGCCATTCACTTTGTACTTGGTCAGATAACCGTTGTGCTTGTTGATTTCTACACGGAAAGCATCACCGGAGACGATGAGGTAGTTCCAATCGTTATCCTGTACTTGGGAAGCCGTCATCTCGATATTGCTCTGTTCGCAGTTCTTCAATTCCATGGAAGGAGCTTGGTAAGGATTGAGCGTCAACTGGTCTTTTGCCACTACATGTCCGGCGGAAAGCAATCCTTCACGGTTCTTCAGCTTATAGGAAACATTCAGCAACCACTCGGTGCATTGGCAAGTCTTGCCCAAGTCCAACTTGATTTTGGCTGTCTGTTGGGGAGCTACATTCAGATTATCCACACGACCGGTCCGTATCACCTTACCGCCTTTCAGTACCTCCCACTCCATATAATAGGCAGAAAGATCACGGAAGAAGTATTCATTGAACACATTGATTTCGCCGTTCTTCAAGTCGGCCGGAGTAGTCCAGATGTCCTGATAGATACGGCCTACCTCATACATGTGGGGATTGGGCACACGGTCGGGGCTGATAAGACCGTTATCGCAGAAGTTACCATGCTGGCATCAAAACGGTTAAAGTCACCGCCGTAGGCATAAATCATCTTACCGTTTTTTCCTGTCCAACGTACAGACTGATCAACAAAATCCCAAATAAAGCCACCTTGAATTTGGAATATTTACGCACCAAATCCCAATATTCTTTAAAACCTCCTTGCGAGTTTCCCATCGCGTGAGCATATTCGCACTGAATCAGGGGCTTTGTCATAGAATCATCCTCACTGTATTTCTTACATCCGTCATAGCCATAATACATCGGGCAATAGATGTCTGTCTTGCCTGTTTTACCGGCTTGTTCATATTGTACGGCACGGCTCGGGTCTTCAGCCTTTATCCAATCGTAGGCAGCTTCGAAATTAGCGCCATAGCCGGCTTCGTTGCCCAAAGACCAGAAAATGATGCTGGGATGATTGAAGCTACGCTGCACATTGCGCTGGTTACGCTCCATATGTGCTTTCCTATAGTCCTCACGTTTGGCAAGTGTCTCTTCCCCATAACCCATTCCGTGGGATTCGATATTGGCTTCGGCCACTACGTAAATACCATATTGGTCGCAGAGGTCGTACCAGAGATTATTGTCGGGATAGTGGCAGGTGCGCACGGCATTCAGGTTGAACTGCTTCATCACCTGAATATCCTGAATCATGCGTTCGCGAGAAATGACGTAACCACCGTCCGGATCCATCTCGTGGCGGTTGGCTCCCTTGAAGAGAACGGGCTGGCCGTTGACAAGTATCTGACTTCCTTTCAGCTCTATCTTTCGGAAGCCCACCTTTACGGGAATCACTTCACTGCTGCCTTGCAAAGTGGCACGTAGGGTATACAAGTAGGGCGTTTCCGCCGTCCACTTATGAGGATTCTCCACATTTATCAAGGCAGTAGCGTTACCTTTGGCGACAGCTGTAGCACCTGTTTTCCGGCAGCGTCCAGCAGTTCAAGACTGACATTGCCGCCACCCTTCACATCAAGCTGTACTTTCAGGGAACCGTTCTTATAAGCAGTATCCAAATCGGGAGTGACACGGATGTCCTGAATGCGCTTCTTGTCACGGGCATACAAGTAGCAATCGCGCCCTACACCGCTATAACGGAAGAAGTCCTGGTCTTCCAGATACGTCCCGTCACACCAGCGGAATACCTGAAAGGCTATCAGATTCTTTTGTCCCGGCTTCAAGTAGGGTGTCAGGTTGAATTCAGCCTCCAGTTTGCTGTCCTCACTATAACCTACGTACTTGCCGTTTACCCACAAATACATATTGGAAGTCACGGAACCGAAATGAGCAATGATGTCCTTACTCTTCCAGTCGGCAGGTATTACAATCTCACGACGGTAGGAACCTACATTGTTATTCTCCGTTGGCACCTGCGGTGGATTGTTCTTGAACTGATTGCGCCAGGCATATCCGGTATTCACGTAGATAGGGTCGCCGAAACCGTTCAGTTCCCACATACCGGGAACGGCCATATCGCTCCATCCCTTGTCGTTGAACCCCACTTTCCAGAAATCCGTGGGACGGGCATCGGCATTCTTCACCCAGAAGAATTTCCAGATACCGTTCAGAGTCATGTAATTGGAAGAATGTTCTTTTGCTCCACGAGCCGCAGCATCTGCCGACTCATAGGCAAAATAGTTGGTGTGCATCGGAGCACGGTTCACGGCATTCACTTCAGGGTTTTGCCATTCAGTGAAGGACTGTGCGCTTGCGGCAATGGCAAAAGTCGCAAGCAGTCCGGTAATGAAATGTTTCTTCATGGTAAATAGTTTATAAAAATTAGCAACGGCATACAAGCAGAACCGGTATGCCGTCACAAAGATACGCCTATCCTATAATTAAAAGGAAGAATAATCGTTCAAAAAAGGCTGAATTTAATTCTTTAAATAAGTGTTCATAACTAGTTCACATAATTAAATTAGGTGACTAAATGGGAATTTATTTTGATTGAGTACTTATCCGCAAACGATAGACTCCGAACGAACGGGGCTGAAGCTCCAGGCTCAGAGAACGGGAAGCCACCTCCACCGGACGAATACGTGGAACAATAGCCTCCTGCTCCAGTGTATTCTTGGCTTTCCAGTCATCACTTTGCAAATAGGTGCAGGAACCCGAGACAAGCTGCCG
>OIFH01000128.1_pt1 | contig 11579 bp, 15 predicted proteins | sample 1581951 | NCBI WGS metagenome assembly OIFH01 (sample SAMN04414075, study PRJEB24778) | human gut metagenome | material: faecal | host: Homo sapiens | reverse complement strand
TTGTCGCCGTCGAATTCGTAGGCTGAAAGCAGTTCACGCATTTCCATTTCAACGAGTTCCAACATTTCAGCGTCGTCTACCATGTCACACTTGTTCATGAATACAACCAGTCTCGGTACGTTTACCTGACGAGCCAGCAAGATATGCTCACGAGTCTGAGGCATCGGACCATCAGTAGCAGCAACTACGATGATAGCACCGTCCATCTGAGCAGCACCAGTTACCATGTTCTTTACGTAGTCGGCGTGACCCGGGCAGTCTACGTGAGCGTAGTGACGGTTAGCTGTTTCATACTCTACGTGAGAAGTGTTGATAGTGATACCTCTTTCCTTTTCTTCAGGAGCGTTATCGATAGAATCGAAAGAACGCAATTCAGAAAGACCTTTCTTTGCCAACACTGTAGTGATAGCAGCTGTCAACGTGGTTTTACCGTGGTCAACGTGACCAATTGTACCAATGTTTACGTGCGGTTTGGTACGTTCGAATTTCTCTTTAGCCATAGCTTTACTTGTTATTTATTTGATTAATAATCAGCTTTTACATCTTTGTGAGCTGTTACCGGGACTTGAACCCGGGACCTCTTCCTTACCAAGGAAGTGCTCTACCGCTGAGCTATAACAGCAAGGAGAATAAGAGTTGTGGGCAAAGATGGATTCGAACCACCGAAGGCGTAAGCCAGCAGATTTACAGTCTGCCCCATTTGGCCACTCTGGTATTTGCCCCTACATTACAAAAAGAACTCTTTTCCTTACTAAATCATCGCAGAGTGAACTTTACCCGGACGATTTCCGTTCTCATATCATCTCCACCTCGTGAAGAAAGACTCATTCCACTCATCCTTGAGCGAGCCTCTTGTCGGATTCGAACCAACGACCCCGAGATTACAAATCACGTGCTCTGGCCAACTGAGCTAAAGAGGCAAGCTAAAAAATGCAACCGTAACGTTCATAGTGTGAGCGAAACGGCTGCAAATTTAGGCATTTATTTTTACCCGCAAAATTTTAGCGGAAAATTATTTGCTCCGTTGCTTTTCCTTGTACTTAACCAGCTGTTTTTCCAAAGCTTCCAGGCATAAATCCACTGCTTCTTCAAACGTATCACAAACCTTGTTTGCATAAAACTCGCCATTGGGAACCAATACTTTCACTCCGGCTTCTTTATTTTCGGCTGTTTCTGGTTTTACTACCTTTAATGACACCTCTACTTTCTTTATATCGTCGTAAAATTTCTCCAACTTAGCAACTTTCTTTTGAACGAAAGACTGCAATTGCTCTGACGCATCAAAGTGAATCGATTGAATTCTTACTTCCATACTTACCTCCTTTTTACTTTAGGCTCGGGGATGAGCCTGATTATACACTTTTTTAAGCTCTTCAAAAGTAGTATGCGTATAAACTTCCGTTGTCGCCAGACTCTCGTGTCCGAGGAGTTCTTTTATCGAGCCTAAATCAGCACCATTGTTCAGCATAGCCGTTGCAAAGGTGTGCCTCAGCACGTGGGGACTTCTTTTTTTTACAGTCACTACCTTCGAAAGGTTTCGATTTCATCAAGGCATGCTACGATACCGCGGTAAAGCCTCTTTCCATTCTTCCGGACAAAAAAAGCATCCGAGCGAACCGGGACAGCTTCATTCCGCACATTGACATATTCTCGCATCGAGCGTCCCAGCTCCTCATCGAAAGGTATAAGACGTTGTTTATTCCGTTTTCCCGTCACTTTAACGAGAGAAGCCGAAAAATCGACATCCTTATCATCCAACCCTATCAATTCTGAAAGTCGCATGCCGGTAGCATAAAACATTTCAATAATCATATGGTCGCGACACCCTTCAAAACCTTCACCAAAGTCCATATCATCCAGTAACCTATTCATCTCACCCTCTCTCAGAAATACCGGAAGCGGTTTTTTCTTCTTGGGCCCCGTCACTTTCCGCAACGGATCTACCGCGACCTTGCCTCTCCTCAAAAGGAATTTATAGTATGTCCGGACAGAACTCAGCTTTCGGTTTATCGTATTAGAAGCAAGTCCTTTGCCCATCAAGGAAGCAATCCATTCACGAACAAGTTCCGCATCTACATCCAATGGAGTCAAGTCTCCCAACATTTCTTCTCCAAACCTCTGCAGTTCAAGAATATCTGCCCGATAGTACTCAACCGTACCTTTGGAATAGTTCCGCTCGTGCAGAAGATAGTCAAGAAAAGAATCTGTCAACAACATATCGCTACATATCTAAAATCATGCAACGAATGTATGAAAAAGAATTCAATAATTCAAAGGAATTTACGAATTATTAATCTTCTACTTGCTGAAGTTGTTGAACGTAAACAGCACGTTCTTTCTTAAGTCTTTTAGTCACAGACGGTTTATCAAATTGTTGTCTGCGTCTCAATTCCTTAACTGTGCCAGTTTTTTCAAACTTTCTTTTGAATTTCTTCAGCGCTTTTTCAATGTTTTCGCCTTCTTTTACAGGTACTACAATCATTTTCTTTTAATTAAATGTTAATGGTTTAAAAATCTCACGATTAAATTGAGCGGCAAAATTACACATACTTTCTTTATTCACAAAACTTTCTGCAAAAAAATTACCCATGATTCCTAATTATCAAACGAATGAGCAAAGGGAAAGATGTTTTTATTGAGCCAATCCGCTAAAATCCGTGAAGCATAGCACATTTTTAAAAGAGAATGTGTAACTTTGAAAGCAGAGAATGGAGAGATTATAAACTCATTTACACGCCTACTTAAATTACATTTATAAAAATATGGCTCAGACAATCAATCAACGTATAGATGCTCTACGGGCATTGTTAAAAAGAGAAGGCATAGACGCTTTCATTATCCCCAGTACCGACCCGCACCTAAGCGAGTACGTAGCACCGTACTGGAAATCAAGAGAATGGATATCAGGCTTCACCGGTTCGGCAGGCACGGCGTGATCACCAGCGACAAGGCGGGACTGTGGACAGATTCCCGCTATTTTCTCCAAGCCGAGCAGCAGCTGGAAGGCAGCGGCATCGACTTATACAAGGAAATGCTACCCGAAACGCCCAGCATCCTCGATTTCCTGCGGGAGAACCTTACAGCAAATTCAGTTGTAGGTATAGACGGAAAGGTATTTTCCACCACACAAGCCATAGCCCTGCAAGAGGATCTGGCAAAAAACGACATCACCGTAAAGAGCATTGCCGACCCGATGAATGAGATATGGACAGACCGCCCTCCCATGCCCGAAGCACCCGCCTTTATCCACGAGATGAAATACGCCGGGAAAAGCTGTCCGGACAAACTGGCTGCTATCCGCCGGGAGATGAAAAAGAGTGAAGCGGACGTATTATTGGTGTCGGCATTGGACGAGATAGCATGGACACTCAATATACGCGGCAACGATGTGCATTGCAACCCCGTAGTAGTAAGCTACCTGATAATCAACGAACAAGAAACACACTTTTTCATCCAGCCCGAGAAAGTAACGGAAGAGCTTTCAGCCTATCTGGAAGAAGCCGGCGTCACCATCCATGCTTATGGGGACACCGAATCCTTTGTGACAAGAATACCGGACGGCAGCATCATGCTCGACATGGGAAAGACGAATTATGCCCGTTTATTCCGCCCTCCCCCCTTCCTGCCGGGTACTTGACGAGCGCTCACCGATAGCCTTGCTGAAAGCGGTCCGCAATGACCGGGAAATAGCCGGCATCCACGCAGCCATGCAACGCGACGGAGTGGCACTGGTGAAGTTCCTGAAATGGCTGGAGGAGGCCGTTCCCGCAGGCAACGAGACAGAAATCAGCGTAGACAAGAAACTGCACGAATTCCGTGCCGCACAGCCACTCTACATGGGAGAAAGCTTCGACACCATTGCCGGGTACAAGGAACATGGAGCCATCGTACACTACGAAGCCACTCCGGCAACGGACGTGCCACTGAAACCCGAGGGATTCCTGCTGCTGGACTCGGGTGCGCAATACCTGGACGGCACTACCGACATCACCCGCACCATCGCACTGGGGAAACTGACCGAAGAAGAGAAGACGGACTACACCCTGATACTGAAAGGACATATCGACCTCGCCATGGCTGTCTTCCCGGAAGGTACGCGAGGAGCGCAACTGGATGTACTGGCCCGCATGCCGATATGGCAATACCACATGAACTTCCTGCATGGTACCGGGCACGGCGTAGGCCATTTCCTCAATGTGCACGAAGGTCCGCAAAGCATCCGCATGAATGAGAATCCGGTAACCCTACGGCCGGGAATGGTCACTTCCAACGAACCGGGCGTTTATAAAGCCGGAAGCCATGGAATACGCACGGAAAACCTGGTGCTGACCTGAAGGACGGTGAAGGCATGTTCGGAAATTACCTGAAGTTCGAAACCATTACCCTCTGCCCCATCTGCAAGAAAGGTATCATCAAAGAGATGCTGACGGCAGAGGAAACGGCATGGCTGGACAACTATCACCAGCATGTATACGAGGCACTTTCGCCAAGCCTGAACGAAGGAGAACGGGAATGGCTGAAGGAAGCATGCAGTAACCTAACCACTAATCACTAAAAAAATGGCATTAATAAAATCAGTAAGAGGATTCACTCCCGAAATCGGGGAGAATTGTTTTTTGGCGGACAATGCGGTTGTCATTGGCGACGTCAAGACGGGACGGGATTGCAGCATCTGGTTCAGCACCGTGCTGCGGGGTGACGTAAACTCAATCCGCATAGGGAACGGAGTAAACATCCAGGATGGAAGCGTGCTCCACACCTTGTACGAGAAATCGACCATAGAGATAGGAGACCACGTATCCGTGGGGCACAACGTGACCATCCACGGAGCCACTATCAAGGACTATGCTTTGGTAGGGATGGGTTCCACCATCCTTGACCACGCAGTAGTGGGCGAAGGGGCTATTGTCGCCGCTGGTTCCCTGGTATTGAGCAATACGGTCATCGAGCCGGGAAGCATCTGGGGAGGAGTCCCCGCCAAGTTCATCAAGAAAGTAGATCCGGAGCAGGCCAAGGAGCTGAACCAGAAGATTGCACACAACTATCTGATGTATTCCGACTGGTACAAATAAAGGGAGACAAGGCGCCCCAAAAGGCAGGGCGATAAAGGGATGCCATTCCATCACCTTTACCGCCCTATCGCTTTTATCACTCTTTACTTTTCTAAAAGTTTATCATACTCATTATCTTATCCGTTGCACCGGCGTTGCCGGTCACATAATTGCTTGCATTCATGCCTGATTCGCGCAAAAAGACTTCATCTGTCAGCATACGGTCGAGCAAAGTTTTCAGTTCCTCATAATCCTTCACCGAGAAAGCGCCTTTTGCCTCCAGCAACTGGATGGCCTCCTGGAATTTCTGATACTTCGGTCCGAAAATCACCGGAATGCCATAAACTGCAGCCTCAAGGGTATTGTGGATTCCCACCCCGAAACCACCTCCGATATAGGCAATCTCGCCATAGCGGTAGATGGAAGAGAGCAACCCGAAGCAGTCGATAATCAGGCAGTCGGCCTTACGGACATTCTTCTCGTCGGCACGGGTATAGCGCACGTAGGGGCGTTTCAGTTTACGGATAATCTCTACCAGATGGTTTTCGTCGATAACGTGCGGAGCGATAACCAACTTCACCTCTGGATGCTGGTTAAAGTATTCAATAAACAAATCCTCGTCCGGCTGCCAGGAGCTTCCTGCCACGAAAGTCATCGTGTTGTTCTTGAAAAGCTCCACCAAAGGCAGATGTTTGGCCTCCTCACGAATCTGCAGCACACGGTCAAAACGGGTATCCCCCACCACCGTGACACGGCTGATACCTATCTTCGCCAGATAGCGTTTGGAGCGTTCATTCTGCACAAACAAATGGTCGAAGTCGCGCAGCACATGTCTGTACGTACCGCCATACCACTGAAGAATACTTGTCCGCGGCGGAAATGGAAGAAATGCTGTACACCGGAATACGGCGCTTGTGCAGTTCGTCCAGATAGTTCTTCCAGAACTCGTACTTGATGAAGAATGCCATGCAGGGATTCACGATATCCAGGAACTTCTTCACATTGCGGGACTTGTCGAAAGGCAAGTAACAGACAACGTCTGCCCCCCTATAATTCTTGCGGACCTCATAGCCCGACGGCGAGAAGAAAGTCAGCAGAATACCGTAATCCGGATATTTGGCACGAATTTTCTCAATCAACGGCCGTCCCTGCTCGAACTCCCCCAAAGAAGCGGCATGGAACCATATATAGCGCACGTCCTTCTCCAACTGCTGCCGGAGAAGTTCATAGACCACCCAGTGTCCCTTCATCATTTTTCGGGGCTTACGGCTAAATGGAGCAGCCAGATGCACCAGAATATCGTAGATGGCTATTGCCAAGTCATATAGCATACTATATGGATTAAGGATGAAGAAGATTTATTCACTTTAAAGCATCAACAGCACGCTGTATACGGGCCAACGTCTCTTCCTTGCCAATCAGCTCGGCAATGTCGAACATGTGCGGGCCTTTACACTCGCCCACCACTGACAAGCGGAAGGCATTCATCACATTTCCCATGTGATAGCCACGCTCAGTAATCCAACCAATCACAATATCTTCGGAAGGCTTGGAGGAGAAATCCCCGATGCCGCGCAACACATCCATCAATTCGGTCATGATGCGGGGAGTATCTTCCGACCAACGCTTCTTCACATCCTTTGCCGCATATTCCGTGGGGGCTACGAAGAAAAAACGGGTCTGGTCCCACAGTTCCTTTACGAAGTTGACGCGTCCCTTCACCAGTGAAACCACTTTCGTAAGGAACTCGTCGCTATAGTTGGAGGCGTCTATGCCGTTGGACTCCAGCACCGGTCTGAAAAGACAAGCTATCTCCGCATCCGGTTTCATCATGATGTACTCATGGTTGAACCAGATACCTTTCTTATAGTCGAATTTGGCACCCGACTTGCTGCAATGGCTCAAATCAAACAATTTCACCAATTCATCCATAGACATCAGTTCCTGGTCATTGCCCGGATTCCAGCCCAACAGAGCCAGGAAATTAATGACCGCTTCGGGCAGATAACCAGATTCCCGGTAGCCTGAAGAAACATCTCCCGACTTGGGGTCATGCCACTCCAACGGGAAAACCGGGAAGCCCAGACGGTCGCCGTCACGCTTACTCAATTTGCCGTTACCCTCGGGCTTCAGCAACAAGGGCAAATGCGCAAAGGCAGGCATGGTATCCTCCCACCCAAAGGCACGGTAGAGCAATACATGCAACGGCGCGGAAGGCAACCATTCCTCACCGCGTATCACATGGGACACTTCCATCAAATGGTCGTCCACAATATTGGCCAGATGGTAAGTAGGAAGTTCATCTGCCGATTTATAAAGAACCTTGTCATCAAGAATGGAAGAGTTTATCACTACTTCCCCACGAATCAGGTCGTTCACATGCACATCTTCGTTCGGCTCTATCTTGAAACGCACCACGTACTGCTTACCGGCAGCAATCAGCGCGTCTACCTCTTCTTTAGGAAGGGTCAGTGAATTGCGCATCTGCATGCGGGTAGAAGCATCGTACTGGAAATTCGCAATCTCCGCACGCTTTGCTTCCAGCTCCTCAGGAGTATCGAAAGCGATGTAGGCTTTTCCGGCCTCCAGCAGAATCTGAACATACTTCTTGTATATTTCCCGACGTTCCGACTGACGGTACGGGCCATGGTCTCCACCGAAACTCACGCCCTCGTCAAACGGGATGCCCAACCATTTGAAAGACTCCAGGATATATTCTTCCGCACCCGGTACAAACCGGTTGGAATCAGTATCTTCAATACGAAATATAAAATCTCCTCCATGCTGACGCGCAAAGAGATAATTGTATAAAGCTGTACGCACACCGCCGATGTGCAACGCCCCCGTAGGACTCGGGGCAAAACGGACTCTGACCTTTCTTTCTGTCATAATCTACCTTACTTATGAATATTTTAGACGGCAAAATTAAACCTTTTTTCCACACTAATGTTTTTTTTTTGTACTTTTTCGCAAAAAATTTCAGCCGATATGAGTTATTTCAATACAAAAAAAGAGTTCTCGCTCAGAGATTTGCTATACAGAGCACTGATATTCATCGGCACTGTGGGGATTATTGTCTATTTTCTGCCACGTGACGGTAAATTCAACTACCAGTTCGACATTGACAAGCCCTGGAAGTACGGACAGCTCATGGCCACCTTCCGACTTCCCCATCTATAAGGCCGATGAAGTGGTGAAACGCGAGCAAGACAGTATCCTCGCCGCCTTCCAGCCGTATTTCCAGCTGGACAAAAGCATTGAGAAAAGTGTGCTCGCCAAGTTGAAGGCAGACTATCAGACCCACCTGCGCGGCCTGCTTCCCTCCACCGACTACGTCCGCTTTCTGGAAAGGAAACTCTCTGAAGTATATCGCGCCGGCATCGTTTCTACCGAAGAGCTGAACCAACTGCATAAGGACAGCACAACCGCCATCATGGTCATTAACGACAAACTGGCCAACCAGCAGGACATCAACAAGGTATATTCGGTGAAGGATGCCTATAACTATATACTCACGGCCGATACCGCCCACTACCGCCCGGACATTCTACGGCAATGCTCGCTGAACGAATATCTGTTCCCTAATCTGACCTATGACGAGCAGCGGACCGAAACCGCTAAGAAGGAGAATGCTCGACAACTATTCATGGGCCAACGGCATCGTACTGAGCGGACAGAAAATCATCGACCGCGGCGAGATTGTCAGCCAGGAGACATACAACATCCTTGAGAGTCTACGGAAAGAATCCATCAAACGCAGTGAGTACATCGGGCAAAAACGGTTGATGCTGGCGGGGCAGGTATTGTTTGTCAGTATCTTCATGCTGTGTTTCATGCTCTACCTCGACTTGTTCCGTAAAGATTACTACAAGCGCAAGGGCAGCCTCTCCCTGCTCTTCGCCCTCATCATGTTCTATTGCGTGGTGACGGCCATCATGGTTGCCAACAACATATTCAATGTCTATATCATCCCGTATGCCATGCTGCCGGTCATCATCCGGGTGTTCCTCGACTCACGCACGGCCTTCATCGCACAAGTCACCACCATACTGATATGCTCCATCTGCCTGCGCTATCCGCATGAATTCATTCTTCTGCAACTCTCGGCGGGACTGGTTGCCATCTTCAGTCTGAGGGAACTTTCACAACGGTCGCAACTGTTCCGGACAGCCTTCCTCGTCATATTGACCTACGCTGCCGTCTACTTTGCTTTCGAGCTGATTACAGAAAACGACTTGACAAAAATCAACGGAAGCATGTACACTTATTTCGTCATTAACGGAGTGTTGCTGCTGTTCACCTATCCCCTGCTCTTCCTGGTGGAAAAGACGTTTGGCTTTACCTCCAATGTCACCCTGGTCGAATTGTCCAACATCAACAACAGCCTGCTGCGCCGCATGTCCGAGACAGTTCCCGGCACCTTCCAGCATTCCATGCAGGTTGCCAACCTTGCGGCGGAAGCGGCCAACCGTATCGGAGCCAAAAGCCAGCTGGTACGTACCGGAGCGCTGTATCATGACATCGGCAAGATGGAGAATCCGGTGTTCTTCACCGAGAACCAGTCGGGTGGAGTCAATCCGCACAAGAATCTGGGCTATGAGCAAAGTGCCCAAGTCGTCATCAGCCATGTGACGGACGGGCTGAAGCTGGCCGAGAAGAACAATCTCCCCAAAGTAATCAAGGATTTCATCACCACTCACCATGGCCGTGGGAAAACGAAGTATTTCTATATCTCCTGGAAAAACGAGCACCCCGGTGAAGACCCTAACGAGGAGGCATTCACCTACCCCGGTCCCAACCCGTTCACCAAAGAGCAGGCTATCCTGATGATGGCCGATTCGGTGGAAGCCGCTTCACGCAGTCTGCCCGAATATACGGAAGAGAGCATCAGCAACCTGGTAGACAAGATTATCGATTCGCAAGTGGCAGAAGGCTATTTCAAGGAATGCCCCATCACCTTCAAGGATATTGCCACCGTGAAGAACGTATTCAAGGAGAAGCTGAAGACTATATACCATACCCGCATCAGTTATCCCGAACTTAAAAAATAAGAACTATGGAAGTGACCAGTAAAGAACAGAAAAGAGCCGAACAACTGCTGCAAAGCCAGCACATCGGACTGCACCAAATCAAGAGTTTCAGTTTCATGAAGCGTTACCACCAGGTTCCCCGCAAAAGCAACTTGGCTGCGAAAGACAAATATGGTCCGGGCATACTGACTTTACATCTAAAGGAAGGAAAAGAAAAAGTAATCTATCTGCCTCCTTTCCGTCACCCTTCCTCGGTCATCCGCTACCTGGTCTCCCAAGAAATCCCCTTCGACAACTACGCACCGAGGGAACGGACAGTCGCAGAGGTTCCCACAGAAACATACCAGCGTCCGTCACTCTATATGTTCTGGTTCTTTGTCTTATTCCTGATATTCCTTATATTGGGATATTATTCCATCAGTGGCAGGGGCTTCATCCCGGCTATCATTTCGTTTGCATTAAGTCTTTTTTTTTTCATCAGCATGCTGATGACCCGCTTCTGCTACCTGACGTTGGACAATAACGGCCTCATCATACACAGCGTAGGCAGGACTATCCGCTATCCGTACCAGAACCTAAGAAAAGTAAACTTCGACTTTGCCCGCGAACAGAATTTCACGCACGTCATGGAATTGCTGGACAACGATTACCGCTACCGTCTGTTCTATATCGGAAGGGTTTCGAGGAAGAAACTGAATGAGATTGCCGAACGCCTGCAACAAGCCGGAGTGGATGCCACTTGCAGCCTGAATGATAACAAGCGGTTCTTCCAGGATACGTATATCAGCCACTAAACAGACGTTAGCCAACAAATAAGCTGTCGGATACGGCATCATTCCCGTTTCGCAGATTTCAGAATGATGCCTTTGCACTTGCTCTCAATTTATTTATAATTGCAGGATAAACCTTTTTATAAATAATTTGGAAATGAGCAGAAATGAAATTACCTTACAAGAGATGTTCTCCTCAGTCATCGGGGAACTCCGGGAAGGCGGCAGGTGGGGAACGGCACACATCTACCAGTCAGCGGTGAATGCATTCTCGGCATTCACCAAATGGCAACCGATGCCCATGCGCAAGCTGAGCCCGACCGTACTGAAGAGATTCGAAAACTTCCTCAGACAGAGGAATTGTAGTTGGAATACGGTGTCCACTTATATCAAAGCGATACGTTCGGTTTACAACCGGGCAGTGGACAGAAAGATGGTGCGATATGTACCCAGGCTGTTTGAGCATGTGTATACCGGTACACGGACAGATAGGAAAAAGGCGCTCGAAGCTTCCGACATAGGCTGCTTGGTACGGGAGACAGAGATGAGCCTGCAGGACGGCCAATCTCCCAACACCCGACAGAAAACAAAAATTTTCTTTGTACTGATGTTTATGCTAAGAGGGATTCCTTTTGTGGACCTGGCCTATTTGCATAAGAGGGATTTACAATGGAAACACCTTGTCTTATAGACGCAGGAAGACGGGACGGGCACTGACCGTGTCATTG
>OIFH01000127.1_pt1 | contig 11583 bp, 11 predicted proteins | sample 1581951 | NCBI WGS metagenome assembly OIFH01 (sample SAMN04414075, study PRJEB24778) | human gut metagenome | material: faecal | host: Homo sapiens | reverse complement strand
TAATTTCGAGCGAATTTTTCGTAAATTCGGCTGAATAACTAATAATTTATAATATGGAAAACTTGAATACAGCACTTCTGCTGATGGTGGTAGGTATGGCAACAGTCTTCGCTATCCTGCTGATTGTTATTAACTTAGGAAAAGCTCTTATTGCACTGGTGAATAAATATGCGCCCGAAGAGGTGACACCGGCTAAAGCTGCGGCAAATGGTCCCGCACCTGTCCCCGGTAATATTCTGGCAGCTATCAGTGCAGCCGTAACAGTAGTGACACAAGGTAAGGGTAAAGTTGCTAAGGTAGAAAAAATCTGAAATAATAATCTTATATAAAAACACACCGAATAATTTAGTATGAAAAAGGAAATTAAGTTCAGTTTGGTATTCAGGGACATGTGGCAGAGTGCCGGAAAATATGTACCCCGTGTTGACCAACTGGTGAAAGTTGCTCCCGCCATCATTGAGATGGGTTGTTTTGCGCGCGTGGAAACCAATGGCGGAGGTTTTGAACAAGTAAATCTGCTGTTTGGGGAGAATCCGAATAAAGCCGTGCGCGAGTGGACGAAGCCGTTCCATGAAGCCGGTATCCAGACTCACATGTTGGACCGTGCCCTGAATGGCCTCCGCATGAGTCCCGTGCCCGCCGATGTGCGTAAGCTGTTCTATAAGGTAAAGAAAGCGCAGGGTACGGACATCACGCGTACCTTCTGCGGTCTGAACGATACCCGCAATATCATCCCTTCTATTGGCTATGCACACGATGCCGGAATGATTTCCCAATGCTCGCTCTGCATCACCCATTCACCCATCCATACCGTAGAATACTACACGGAGATGGCACTGAAGCTTATCAAGCAGGTGCCGACGAAATCTGCATCAAGGATATGGCAGGTATCGGACGTCCGGTTTCTTTGGGCAAGATTGTGGCCAATATCAAGGCGGCGCATCCCGATATTCCTATCCAGTATCATAGTCATGCGGGTCCCGGTTTCAATATGGCAAGTATTCTTGAAGTGTGCGAAGCGGGTTGCGACTATATCGACGTAGGCATGGAGCCGCTTTCCTGGGGTACGGGACATGCCGACTTGCTCAGTGTGCAGGCCATGCTGAAGGATGCAGGCTTCCAGGTGCCCGAAGTCAATATGGAGGCATATATGAAGGTACGCGCACTCATCCAGGAGTTTATGGACGACTCCTTGGCTTGTACATCAGCCCGCGCAACCGCCTGATGAACTCCCTGCTGATTGGTCCCGGACTGCCGGGTGGCATGATGGGCAGTCTGATGGCAGACTTGGAATCCAATCTGGAGTCCATCAACAAATACAAGGCAAAACGCAACCTGCCCTTCATGAAGCAGGATGAACTGCTCATCAAGTTGTTCAACGAAGTGGCATATGTTTGGCCGCGCGTGGGTTATCCCCCGTTGGTGACTCCGTTCAGCCAGTACGTCAAGAACCTTTCCATGATGAACGTCATTGCTATGGAGAAAGGCAAGGAACGCTGGGGTATGATTGCTGACGACATCTGGGATATGCTGTTGGGCAAGGCAGGTAAGCTGCCGGGTCAGCTGGCTCCCGAAATCATAGAGAAGGCCGAACGCGAAGGACGCAAGTTCTTCACCGGCAATCCGCAGGACAACTATCCCGATGCTCTGGACAAGTACCGCAAGCTGATGAAGGAGAACAAGTGGGAACTGGGCGAGGACGACGAAGAGCTCTTCGAATACGCCATGCACCCGGCTCAATACGAGGCTTACAAGAGTGGCAAGGCCAAGCAGGACTTCCTGGAGGATGTGGAGAAACGCCGTGCCGAACGTGACAAGTCTCCGCTGGACGATGCCAAACCCAAGACGCTCACTGTGCAGGTGGACGGTCAGGCTTACCGCGTGACGGTGGCATACGGTGACATCGACCTGCCCGCTTCGGCCACCGAAAAGGTGACAGCTCCCCCCGTAGGCGAAGGTCAGGACGTTCCGGCTCCGCTCGAAGGCAAGTTCTTCCTGACAAAGAATGCGCAAGAAACCCCGTTGAAAGTGGGTGACAAGGTGAAGAGTGGTGACCTCCTCTGCTATATCGAGCTATGAAGACATACAATGCCATCCGCGCAGACTTTGATGGAACGGTTGTTGCCATCTGTGTCAATCCGGGTGACTCTGTTTCTGAAGATGATGTATTAATGAAGATAGGATAATGGAAGATATATTGCAAAACTCTATGATATGACGGCCTTCAGCAACATCATTGCTGATCCGTCGTTCCTCGTGATGTATGCCATCGCTTTCATCCTGCTTTATTTAGGTATCAAGAAACACTATGAACCATTGTTGTTGGTACCCATCGCTTTCGGTGTGCTCATTGCCAACTTTCCCGGCGGCGAGATGGGGGTGATTCAGGCAGATGAAAACGGAATGGTCATGGTAGGCGGGGTGATGAAGAATATTTGGGAGATGCCGTTGCACGAGATTGCGCACGACCTCGGACTGATGAACTTCATTTATTATATGCTGATTAAGACCGGCTTTCTGCCGCCTGTTATCTTTATGGGTGTGGGTGCGCTGACAGACTTCGGTCCGATGCTCCGTAACTTGCGTCTCTCCATATTCGGTGCGGCTGCGCAGTTGGGTATCTTTACCGTATTGCTTTGTGCAGTGTTGATGGGCTTTACTCCGAAAGAAGCAGGCGCATTGGGTATTATCGGTGGTGCCGATGGACCTACGGCTATCTTTACTACCATTAAGCTGGCTCCTCATTTGCTGGGTCCTATTGCCATTGCAGCCTATTCGTACATGGCGTTGGTGCCTGTTATCATTCCGATGGTAGTGAAACTGTTCTGCACCAAGAAGGAACTGATGATTAATATGAAGGAGCAAGAGAAGCTTTATCCTTCAAAGACTGAAATAAAGAACTTGCGTGTGTTGAAGATTATCTTCCCGATTGCAGTGACTACGATTGTTGCCTTGTTTGTGCCCACGGCAGTGCCTTTGATTGGTATGCTGATGTTCGGTAATCTGATTAAGGAAATCGGTGCCGATACAAGCCGTCTGTTTGATGCGGCAGCCAACAGTATTATGAATGCTGCTACTATTTTCCTTGGACTGAGCGTGGGTGCCACCATGACCAGTGAGGCCTTCTTGAACTGGACGACCATTGGTATCGTAATAGGTGGATTCCTTGCATTTGCATTGTCCATTACCGGTGGTATCTTTTTTGTGAAGCTGTTCAACTTGTTCAGCAAAAAGAAGATTAATCCGTTGATTGGTGCTACCGGGCTGAGTGCCGTGCCAATGGCAAGCCGTGTCTGCAATGATATTGCAACGAAGTATGACCCTAAGAACCATGTACTGAATTACTGTATGTCCAGTAATATCTCCGGCGTAATCGGCTCGGCTGTTGCGGCGGGTGTGCTGATTTCATTCCTGGGATAAACGGTCAGTAGGAAAAATATAAAGAAACTCCGGTATGGCTTTGTAAAGCTATGCCGGAGTTTTTTGTATGTTTTTCTTTGAGGGGCATTTCATTCACTAACCACCTTCCAATATTCAGCCATCGCCATCTTCTCCGCCAGATACGCATCAATCAGGTTGGTGTGTGCCTGCGTCCACGAGAGTTGTGCGGACAACACATCTGCCATGCTGGCTTTTCCTTCATTATAAGAGAAGGTGACAAGGCCCAGATTCTCTTCGGCGAGTGTCATATTCTCCCGGGCCGTCTTGACTTGCTGTTCAGTTTCCGTTAGCTTTGTGGTGGCTGCGGAGAGCTCTTCCAGAATATTGTCCGTTACATAGCTTTGTTGCAGCTTCTGTATGCCGATATAGGCTTTCTGTTGGCGGTTTGTCTTGAAGCGGGCTCCCCAACGGAAGATGGGGATGCTGACGTTGACCCCTGCGACGGGAGTATGAGGTACATCCTGCCCCATATAGGCGATTCCCGTATCCCAACCGGTGGCGAGGAACATGCTGACTTGTGGGTTGTAGCGGCTGAGGGCAGCATGTCGTTGCGCTTCACTGCGGGCGATGTTCACGGAGGTACTGGCATATTCTGCCCGGCGGGGCAGCACATCATCCAGGCCCAAAGGGATGATGGGAGCAGTCGGTATATCTATTTCGGCTATGCTGTCTATGGGAGCGTCCGGTTCCGAGCCCATAAGGATATTCAGTTTTTGCAGGGCAAGGGTATGGTTTTGGCGTGCCTTGATGTACTGCAATTCGGCCTCCTTACGCCGGGTGGAAATCATCAGCAAGTCTGTGCGGCTGATGGCACCGTCATCAAAGCGGTCTTGGATGATGTCGTACTGCTGTTGTACAATATCCTGAAAGGTAGCCGCGGCTTTCAGACCGGCACGGGCGGCAGAGGCATTCCAATAGACGGCGTCACTTTGATAGTGTATCTGGTCGAGGGTCAGCTCTGTGGTAAGTTGAGCCAGTGCCTCGTCGGCTTGCGCCACTTTCTTTTGGGCTATTAGGGAACCTCCGGTATAAAGCGGCTGCGTCAAGGTGGCAAGTGCCTGATAGGTATAAGGGCGGTAGTCTCCTTTCGGACTGTTCCATTGGTCCAGATGATTGAGATTGGCGGTACCCTCGGCGGTGATGTCAATCTGGGGCAGGAAACCGGTGGAGGCAATCTTGCGTGCCTCGGTACTGGCGAATGTTTCCAGATGCTGTTGTTTCAGAATCTGGCTGTATGCTTCTACCTTGTCGCGGTATTCTTCGCGGCTCAGATATGCTTGTTGTGCCCCGGCATTCAGTCCTGAGCACAGTAATGATAGAATAAGTATATTTGTTTTCATCATTCAATAGGTAAACTGTAAATTGTTGAATGTTCTCTCACTTGATTTTATGAATGGCGCAATAAGCCACCGGCAGCACGAATAGTGTCAATGCCGAGGCTACCAGCAAACCACCCATGATGGTTTGCCGCCATGCCGCCGAACATGGCGTCGAACAATAACGGCAACATTCCCAGGATAGTGGTACCCGATGCCATGGCCACCGGGACAATACGGGTGGTCGTTGCACTGATAACGGCTTCACGCGGTGCTTTTCCGGCAGCGGTTTCCGTATCAATCTGGTCCACCAGCACGATGGCATTCTTGATATTCATTCCAATCAGCCCCAGCAAGCCGAGGATGGAGAAGAAGTCGAATGATTTCCCCAATACCACCAGTCCCAGTACAATACCTATAAAGATAAGCGGCAGCATCAGCAGGATAACAATCGGCTTCCGGTAGCTGCGGAACAGAAACAGCAAGGTGACGAACATAAGGAAGAATGTCAGCGGCAGGTTAGCTGCCAGTGCGGCATTGCTTTCTGCCTGGCTTTCCTGCTCTCCGAAGTATTTCATGGTGTAACCTTCGGGCACATCAATCTCTTCTTGCACTTGCTTCCATTATACGGTTGAAGGCGGCAATGGCATTCACACCGCGGCGTGGGTCGGCCTGCGCCATCATCACCATCTGCCGGTTGTAGTCTTTCACATTGGAGAACTTGTACTGGAAGTCGAACCGGCTGACGACTTGTTCCAGAGTGGTTGTTTCGCGTGCAGTGCCGAATACGGGGAGTGTACGCAAGTCGTTGATGCGGAAAGAGTCGATAGTTTTATCCTTCAACAGAACGGGAAGTACCTGGTCTCCTTCCCTATATTCCCCAAGTGTCATGCCGTTCGTACCGATCTGGATACTCTGTGCCATGCTTTGACGGGAGATACCCAACGGTTGTGCACGCTCCTGACTGTAAACGGGATGCCATACCGGTATCTTATTGCCCCAGGAGTTGCGCACGTTGATAAGTTCGCCGTCACGGTGCATGATGTCCAGAGCCTTGTTGGTCAACATGACCAGCGTATCCGTGTTATTGCCGATGAACCCGATTTCAATGGCGGCATCTACAGCAGGAGAGAGCTTGAACAACATGGTACGGGTGATGGCATTGGGATAGTTGGCCTTCATGTAGGCATCAAGATTCTCTTCCTGCTTCTTGGTATATTTGCTGTCCGTTACTTCCACCAGGATATTGGCGAAGTTAGGTTTGGGGCCGACGGAAGTGGAGGCCAGATAGTAACGCAACGGTGTGCTGCCGAATGTGACGGATACCCGTTTCACTTCCGGCTGCTGCATCAGATGCGCTTCCACCTTTTTCATTTCGGTTTCTACTTCGCGGATGCTGTACCCGTCCGGATAGAATACATCTGCCCGAAAGTAGGGCTTGTCCAGAGAAGGGAAGAAGTTCTGGGGCATCAGTCCCATGACGATGAGGGAGAGGATGAACAGTGCTGTAATGCTTCCAAGGGTCAACGCCTTCTTGCGTATCAGTGTGCCGAGGATGGAGGCGAATTTATGGTAGAAAGGCTTGTCGTATGGGTCTTTATCACCATCTTTAGCCTTTGCTTTCAGTATGAAGTTGCCGAATGTAGTGGTTTGTGTCAACGCCAGCACCCAACTTAATCCCAGGGAAATGGCCAACACTACGAATAGCGGTTTCACGATTTCGGCTACGGAAGAGGGAGCCAGATACAGTGGCAGAAACGAACAGATGGCAATGAACGTTGCTCCCAGCAATCCCCATTGGGGACCGGTGGCACCGTCTATCAGCGCTTTTCGGCGGTCGATGCCGCGGGCAATGGCAATTTGGGCATTATCTGTCACCACGATGGCATTGTCCACCAGCATTCCCATGGCTATGATGAATCCGGCGAGGGAGGTCCGGTTCAGACCTACGCCAAGAAACGACATAATGAGCAGTGTGCCTCCGATAGAGAATATAAGGGAAGAGCCAATCAGTACTCCTGCACGCATGCCCATCACCAGCATGATGATTACAATCACAATCAGGATGGATTCTATCAGATTGATGATGAACCCGTTGTTGGCTTCTTGGGCAATCACGTTTTCGGGATACAGACTTTCCAGTTCCAGTCCCACGGGGATGAGGGGCATGAGTTCGGCAAGCCTCCGGTCTACCAGTTCACCGGTTTTTACCACATCCTTTGTCGGGTCGGTGGAGATGCCGATACCGATGGCGCGCTTTCCGTTGACGTGCATGATATTGCCGGGAGGTCCATGTATCCCTTTTCAATGATGGCGATGTCGCCCAGCTTGACTTGTCCGCCGGAGGTAGTGATAATCTGGTTGCGGATATCATCGACAGTCGTGTAGGTACCGTTGGCCACGATGCGTAACTGTTGTTCTCCGGCGCTGATTTCACCCGTATTGATAATCTGGTTCTGCGATTGCAGCAGGCCGGCCAGCTGTTTGGGGTCGATGCCCGTTCCAGCCAGCTTGTTTACGGAGATGAATATATGGATGACCTCTGTTTGTGTACCGAAAAGGGCTACCTTCATCACACCGTCTGCCGTGATGACTTGTGTCTTGATTCGTTCCGCCCAGTTTCTCATTTCTTCGTAAGAGAAACCTTCGTCACCCACCAGACCGTAATAGATGCCGAAAACGTCTCCAAAATCATCCGAGACGGTCGGCACAGAAGAGCCTGCGGGCAGTTGGGGCTGTATGTTGAGCACTTTGCGTCGCAGTTCGTCCCACTTCTGCGGAATGGATGCGGCAGAAAGTGACGGTTGCAGTTCGAAGGTTATCTTGGAGAGTCCGTACATGGACTCTGACTTTATCTTGTAGACGCCGCTCATCGACTGTATTTCTCGGGAGATGGGTTCGGTGACGAGCCGTTCCACTTCTGCCGGCTCCGCTCCCGGGTAGCGTGTCATGATGACTGCCGACTTGATGACGAAAGGTGCGTCTTCCTTCTTTCCCAACCTGCCGAATGACAGTATACCGCCGATAAGCAGCACAGCCAGAAAGAAGTAGACTATCTTCGTGTTGTCTAATGAATATTGGGCTAGATTCATAATGAATATTTTTTAGATAAATGGGGAATGTAATGTGCCAATGTGATTAATCACATTAGTACCTTTATTGCTTCTCCTTCTGTCAGCTGGTATACTCCGGCCGTCACAACGGTTTCTCCCGGTTCCAACCCTTTAGAAATAAGCAGGTTTGCCTCTCCCGTTGGAGAATAAACGGTCACTTCGCGGCGACTGACTTTATTACCTTCCACCACCCATACATACGTTTTCCGGTTTTCACTGTCGCCAAATACGGCGCTTAACGGTACATTCATCAGCTTTTCTTCCAGAAAGGGAGCGACATCCGATGCCAGCTTTATTTTGCATGTGAATCCCGGTTTTACGTCATAACGTGTACGGTCAAAGTGCGGGTCGCAATTGTTATTGTCACCGGAATACCCGTCCCTGCTGTGGAGATGTCAAGATACTCTTCCAGTCTGGCATCGAAAGCCGTCTGCAGGGTAACTGTCGAACACCACCTTGAACTTTACGTCCTTGGCACGGAGCAGATAGAGATAATCATCCGGTACGGTGAACTTGATTCGTAGCTTCTGTGTATTTACCAGCTGTACAACCCCTTCTCCCGCATTGACACGCTGATAGTTCTCTACCAGCCGTTTTTCGATGGAACCCTCGAAAGGGGCTGTCAGCCGCGTATCCCGCATATTGTTGCCGGACAACTCGTAAGTGGATTTTGCTTTCTGATAGTTGGCTACGCTGATTTCGTATTCCTGCACGGAGATAGCCTGGCGGCCAAGCAGCCGTTTGTTACGTTCCACTTGTGCGGCAGCTGTTTCGTAGGCAGCCTTGTCGGCTGCATATTGCAGGGAGATGTCGCGTGGGTCGATGGCGGCAATCAGTTGCCCCTTTTTACCCGCTGTCCCTCTACAACCGGGAGGCTGATGATTTGTCCGCTGACGCGGAAGCAAGTCTCACATATTCCACGGCTTCCACTATTCCGGAGAAGTCTTTGCGGATAACCGACTGTGAACTGACTTGCGCAGTCTTCACCGGTCGGATAAGGGTATTGCTACCCTTTTGTTTTTGCCCGCACGACGTGATGAGCAACGTCGTAACCAGGGCGAAAAGAAACATTTTTTTTCATTGGTAAACAAGTATATAGTTATTCGTTCAGGTATATATAAAAACATAAAACCGGGAAAACAACCAAATGTTCTCCCGGTTATAGGATAAATGATGATTTAATGTGCCAATGTGCTAATTGGCTGCGCAATGTTTATGCTGCGCTATCACGCCGCAGGTCATTGGCACATTGGCATATTAATTTTCAATTCCGTCCCCCGTTCCAGCATATATGGGTGTCCGTAGACTTGTATGTCCACTTTGCTGCCTGCTGTAAGCGAGATTTCGATTTCTTTTCCTACCCGTATGTGAAGTGTGTTTTTCAGATAATTCACCTTGAATGAATAGCTGTCCCATTTTTGCGGTATGACAGGGGAGAAACACAACGTCTCCTTCAGCACCTGCATACCTGCAAATCCGCGTACAATGGCCAGCCAGCTGCCGGGCATACTGGTTATGTGCAGACCTTGGTCCGCTTCGTTGTTGTAGTCGTCCAGGTCAAGCCGCGTGGCATGCAGGAAAAGCTGGTAAGCTTTTTCCACTTTGCCGATGCGTGCAGCCAGGATGGAATGGATGTGGGGAGAAAGGGAGGATTCGTGTACGGTCATCGGCTCATAGAACTCGAAAATTGCGGCGGACGGTTTCCGTGTCGAAATAGAAATAATAGAGGTAAAGTCCGAGCAACACGTCGCTCTGCTTGATGTAGCAAGAGCGCAGAATGCGGTCCCCATGACCAATGTTGGTTGATGGGGCGTTCTTCGGCAGGAATGTTATCTGTACTTTCCAGTACTTTATCCATATAGCCGTCATTTTGGATAAAATACCCCGTTCCTTGTCTTCCGGCAGATACATGTGTTCGATGATGTCTCTCCACCGGGCACTTTCCTTCACTTGGTCGAGATTGGTGATGCGGCGTATGTGGGCATATTCATCCGGATATTGCTGTGCCACCATTTCCAGAAAACGGAGGGTCATCTTGAGGCACTGTATACAGGAATAGTTAGTGTACCAGTTGTTGTCCACATTGTTTTCGTATTCATCCGGGCCGGTAACCCCCAGTATGACATATTTCTGTTTGGGTTGGGAGAAGGATACCCGTTGTCTCCAGAAACGGCTGACGGCAATCATTACTTCCAGGCCATATTTAGCGATATAGTCCATATTGCCCGTCAGCGCTGCATGCTGAACGATGGCATAGACAATGATATTGTTACGGTGGATTTCCTCGAAGGTTATTTCCCATTCACTGTGGCATTCCTCTCCATTGTTGGTTACCTGCGGAAACAACGCTGCACCGTCCTTGAAACCCAGTTTACGGGCGTTTTCGATGGCTTTGGGAAGCTGGTTGTACCGATATGCCAGCAAGTTCTTTGCAATCTCTTTGGGAGTGGAGAGCAGAAAAAACGGTACACAACACAGTTCCGTGTTCCAATAAGTATTTCCGCCATATTTTTCTCCGGTGAATCCTTTGGGGCCGATGTTTAGGCGCGGATCATCTCCCCGGTAAGTCTGATACAGCTGGAATATGTTGTACCGGATACCTTGTTGCGCTTCCGGGTCCCCTTCGATGACGACATCCGTTTCGTCCCAGATTTCCTGCCAGGCCCTTCGATGCTCTTCTACCAGCGTATTCCAGCCTATGCTCTTGGCTTCGCGTGCCTCGGCCACGGAGTGTTCCACCAATTCACTCCGTTCGTGGTAGAGAGAAGAAGCGATGGCGGTGTATTTGATGAGTGTCACGTTGTCTCCGGGTTTCACGTCGGCACCTACGCTGAAACCGGTCTGCTTTTCCTTTTCTATCCGTATGGGGTTGGCAGTGGTTTCCTTGTTGTTTTTGAAGAATTGGTAAGTCATGGCGTAGCACACTTGTGCATCTTCCCGGCGGGTCTGTGTCCAGAGATAGGCACAGCTGCTGGTAGAACCGGAACGCAGTATGTTCCATATTTTTAGGTTTGGCAGGTCGCATCGTCTACTATATTCCCGTCAAGGATGGGCCACGAGTGAGATTCTGCCGGTATAGTTGATGGAAGACACACTGTACTTGATGAGACAGAGGTTGGGTCTTGCCATATTTGTGATATGCTCTACATGGATGCGGAGCTGGTTTCCGCGAGGAGACGTCACCTCCATGTCCCGGTAGGAGATACCTTCCTTCATATCCAGGCGGCGGTTGAAGCTATCGACATCCCAGCCTGCCAAATCGAGTTCCTCATCGATGAGGCGCAGGTTGATGCGGCTCCAGTCGGCAGCCTTGGGTATACGGGTGTAATATGGTGGAAATCCGTTCTTCCACCATCCTACGCGGGTTTTGTCCAGGAAAGTGATACCGGCCACAAATGAACCACGGTAACTGTCACTGCTGTAAGGCTCCTCAAAATACCCTCGTTGCCCGAAACGTCCGTTTCCGAGACTGAATATACTTTCCGACATCCGTTGACGGTCGGGGTGGAATTGGTCTTCGATGATGTTCCATTCATCGGTCTTGAGGTATTTTTTCATGGCGACGTGTTTTCTGTAGTTATCGCCGTAAAGATACGCAATATGCGGAAATAAAAGAGAAAAGTGAGGACAAAATAGTGAAAGGGGAAGGGAGGGGATTAAAAAAGATAATATAGCACACAGAATGACACAGATAAGGCAGATGAATACGGATT
>OIFH01000126.1_pt1 | contig 11634 bp, 13 predicted proteins | sample 1581951 | NCBI WGS metagenome assembly OIFH01 (sample SAMN04414075, study PRJEB24778) | human gut metagenome | material: faecal | host: Homo sapiens | reverse complement strand
ATCGAATTCATTGTATCAGAAGCTTCCAAGCCGGTTTATGGTGAAATCTGGAACAACAAAGACAAAGGTATGGAAATCAAGTACAGCTACTTGTTCTCTGCTAAGAACGATGGTCTGACTATAGGTGGAAAGAAGTTGTTTGTAAGTACAGTTGAAGCTGACAAGAGCAAGAGCAGCACTAAGTTATACTGGGGTGAAAAGAGAGCAACCGCTTCTCTCATCGCAACTCTTGATAAGACAGCCAAGACAATTACTTATGCAAACAACGATGAAGCAAAAGTATTCTTGAACCTTTTCGGTCATAACGAAAACAAGCCTAACCAACAGTTTGCCATCATCGAGGTATCCGCTGTTTATGGTGACTGCGAAATTGAACTGGCTCCCGCTTACAACTTCAACGCTCGCTTCTTGCGTCCGCTGGATATTGAAAGCAACGACAAAGCAAGTTCTTGGATGCAGAGGCTAACGGTTCTTCCGTATTACTTGGTAACTTGTTCAAGGCCAACGACTGGCGCGACAAACCGGTTATCGTATACAATGATAAAGACAAAGTATATGAAGCTGCTAAAGAAAACAACGTTAACTTGTACGAATACTACGGTATCAGCGCAATAACTTTGGATATTGACAATGCAACTTGTGACGTTAATGTTATCGGTGAACAGAAGCCTATCAACAAGGACGTTATCAAGCTGACAATCCTTGATAAAGTAGGTGGTACTGCAATTTCTAACCCGATTGACATCAAAACTACCAACATCAGCAAGTTGAACTCTGTAGTATTGAACTACAAGAACAATATGGGTAACACTAAAGACTTCACCATCATGGTTCCTGTAAAGGTCACATACACATGGGGTACAGTAAGTGCTAAAGTTGCCATTGCTGTTGATGGTACTATTGCCAACAGATAATTTTGTAAAGAACTCATCGCATCCTAAAATGCGGTAATATAATAAAGGTGCGTCATAATAAGGTGACGCACCTTTTTATTTAACAATGCACGATTAATAAATATATCAACAATGAACAATAAACAAATCCTTTTTATGCTTCTTCTCTCAGCAAGCTTTCTACTCGGAGCATGTTCAACAAAAGGACACGAAGAGAAGATGAAGACACAGAAAGAGGCAGAAGATGAGTTTGTAGCCACTTTGACTGCTGCAGACTCAAGCGCTGTTCTTACATTATGTACACAGTGTATGGATCTTCTAAAAGCTAAAGAGACTGACAAGGCTCTTGATATGCTTTACTCCATTGATGACGCTGGTATAGCCAAACCCTTAACGATACAACAACGGGAAGCACTGACCAAACGTTTCCAGCGTTTCCCGGTAATTCGTTATCGATTGGATTACCTCAGCTTCTCTACACAAGGAAATAATGACGTGAAGTACAAAATAGAATTTACGCCACGTTCAGATTCTGACACTCCAGGTAGTAGTATGGGGTTCATGTTCAACCCCATAAAAGCAAATGGGGAATGGGTACTCGCCATCAAAGACGGTAGACAGCCTAGTCGCGAAGCTGCTACCCCACTCCATGATGATGCACCTGCCCCAGTAGATGTAATTGTAGAAAAGTAATCAAAAACACAAGAAAGGCCCTCCTTTTTGTAGGAGAGCCTTTCTTTATATTCCACAAATCGTTTTACTACATTTAGAAGAGATACGCCGCAGACACCTGCCAAGTCTTATTCTTGGCACCGATGGCATCACCCGCATTCTTCCACGTAAATGAGTCGCCCATCGGGAGCTGATAGGTCACGCCAACCTGGAGATGCTTCAGCAGCTTCACACCGGCACCCAGATTAAGTGCCACTTGAGCCTTCTTGCGGTCTACGTAATCCTTCTTCTTGAAGTCGAAGAAGAAATCGGGACCGGCTGCCACATAAATACCCAACAAACTACCCAAGCCAATGGTATATTTCAGATTTACGGGTACTTCCAGTCCTGTTTGCTTCACCTCGTCCTTGCCGCGCTGAGAGAACAGCAAAGCACCATCAACACCCAAGCCTACAATGGGAATGGTAAACTCAGCCATCGGACCAATAAAGAAACCGGTAGAATTATCCTTGTTTCCCTTATATCCGCCATCCCAATCTATTTTCGTCATATTCACACCACCCTTAACACCCCACTTCAATAGTTGGGCCTGGGCAGGCATAGCCATAAACATACAGCATACAGCTATCACGAAAGCACTAAAAATCTTTTTCATAATCAATTGTGTTTAATATTACGGGACAAATATATGCAAATTCTTCCTAAAGAAACAACGTATGTTAGCATTTGTTCATTTACGAGAACAATGAATCACAAAACGCATTACCTTTGCAACCTGAATCAAAGAAAGATACCACACAGATAAAATAAAAAGCTATGATAAAAATCAGAAAGACGCAACCCACAGACATTGCAATCCTTATGGACATCTTTGAACAAGCGAAGCACATCATGCGGAAAGACGGAAATATGCTGCAGTGGAGAGGCAACTACCCTTCCAGGGAAATCGTCATAGCAGACATCGAACAAGGAAACAGCTATGTGTGCACCGACGATACCGAAGAAATTATCGGAACCTTCGCCTTTATCCGTGGAAACGACCCCACATATACGCATATCTATGAAGGAAAATGGGTGGAAGATACGCTTCCTTACGGCGTCATTCACCGGCTGGCAAGTACAGAACACAGCAAAGGAGTGGCCAATGCCTGCCTGCAATGGTGCTACGAACAAATACCCAACCTACGTGCAGATACCCACCGGGACAATCATATCCTGCAATACATACTGAAGAAGCACGGATTCAAATATTGCGGCATCATCCTTCTGGCCAATGGAGACGAACGGCTGGCATTCCAAAAAGTAGAAGGATAGACAAGGAAACCACGAATCTTTCATTTAAAGGAGTTATCAGCCGACAAGTCGGCTTAGGAGTTAAAGCCAATACTCGTGCGTATGTATTCACAGAAGTATCGGCTTTAACTTCTTCAACTCCTGACGGAGCGGAGCGAAGTGATAACTCCTCCAATTCCTTTAAATGAAAGAACCGGGCAAGAAAACTCAAATAATCATAACCCTTCAAACATTATCTGCCATATAATTGTATATATAGCAGGTTTCCACAATGTTGTGGAAAACAAAAACAAGATAACATATGAAGGATTATAAACGTATGACAGTCGGCGAAATCGTAGCCGACAACTTCAACAATGCCGGGATATTTGATAAATATGGCATTGATTTCTGCTGCCATGGTTCCGCACTGCTTCCCGAAGCCAGTAAAACTGCCGGAGCCGATATGGAGAAGGTGATAGAAGAAATAGAGCATCTGGCTCCGACAACCTCCGAAAATATTGATTTCAAGAGTTGGCCTCTGGACTTATTGGTGGACTATATTCTCAAAATCCACCACCGTAATATCCGTACACAGGTCCCGAGATTGAAGAACTGCTGGATAAATATGTCGCGTACACGGTGAAAACATCCGTCACTCTACAATGTGCAGGCTCTCTTTCATGATTCCCTCTCCGACCTCCAATGCCCATCTCGACAAAGAGGAACTGGTACTGTTTCCCTACATCTATGAGATGGTAAAGGCTAAGCTGGAAAATACTCCCCTGCCCGAATTCCACTGTGGAAGCATCGAAGCTCCCATATCCGTCATGATGGCAGAACATGACATTGAAGGAGAACGCTATCGCCACATAGAGCATCTGACCAACGGCTATACAGCTCCAGAAGATGCCTGCAACAGTTACCGCCTCGTACTCCAACAGCTTAAAGCATTTGAAGAGGCCTTGCACCAGCACATCCATCTGGAAAATAATATCGTTTTCCCACGCTCCATCAAAATGGAAGCAAAATTAAGAGAACAGCCATGACACAAATCAGAATCAAACGGGTATATGAAGAACCCAATGCAACAGACGGCTACCGTGTATTGGTGGACCGGCTGTGCCTCGCGGCATAAAAAAGGAACATCTGAAATACGATGTCTGGGAAAAGGATATTACCCCTTCACCTGAATTAAGAAAATGGTTCACGAAGACCAAGCGGAACACTGGGAGGGGTTTGCAGCCATGTATCGCAAGGAACTGGAAAATTCGGAAGCCGCCCTTAGGTTCATTGACACCATAAAACACCACCATACCATAACCTTACTATATGCTTCCAAAGCACCGATATACAACCATGCACGCATCCTGCAACGGTTTCTGCAGGAGCACTTAGACTAATTACTCACAATCTTTACAGTAAAAGCAAAGATGAACTGTAACTCTGGAAAGGCTGTTCAACGAATTGGTGCTACAAGGACACAAACTTCTTTTTCAAGTCGTCCACTCCCATTCCCGTAAAATAATCCTCTATAAAGTCCCAGCGCTGTTCATCCGTCAGCTTATCTGTTCCGAAGAAGAAAGAGAACAAGTCAATCTGCTCCTGGAATATCTGCCCGTTGGTATCCAGAATCAGATTGCGGTAATCATCGCCAAGCGCAAGTTCCTGCAGAGTTTCGGGGTCATTGAAACGGACAAATACGCAAGGCGTACCGCCACCCTCCACACTGAACGAAAGGCAGTCAAGCATAGAAAGCAGATTAAGCAGCATATTCAAGTCCGAGAAAGGAGTGCAATAAAACACCAGGCGGTCTCCCTTACTGCCCACTATGCGTTGGCTAAACAGTTTTTGATAGCGCGACAAAAGCAAATCAAAGCCTTTGGTCACCGTAAAAGAGAGTTCATTGGAATCCTTCTTTTTCACACTGCTGATATAGCTTACACTGCGGCCTTCCTCCGTGCGACTCTCCAGCAGGGAACCGATAAAGCGTTTGGCAGAGCGCACGTCCATGCCATGGCTCGGCAAAGACAGCCCGCAATTCTTCTTCATCAAACGTCCTTTCGACTTTATCAATGACGTTTTCAGCATCGTTGTCAGGCTCTTGAACAAGGCATCCATCCGCTCACGGATGACAGTGGCATCTTCCTTCAACAACACCTCATGCTTGCCTACAGACACGGCACGGGCTCCCTCCCACAACGTTCCATTATTCAGTTTCTGTTTGAATTCCTTGTAGCCAAGCTCAGGGAAACGCTCTTCCCAAAGCGCTTCCAGACGTGCGACGTAAACCCCGTCCTCCCCTTCTACCTTTGTCAGATAGCTATGGAATTCACGGGCAAAGACATCACCCGTCTTGTCCTGGACATATCCTTCGGTCAACAGATTCTTGGGGCTGATTTCAAGCAGATGCCTTCCATAACGCTGCATCAAATCGTCTTCCAGCCAAAGCAAGGCGGTCTTGATGAGCTGTCCCAACTCCGCTTCATACTCCAGCTTGTTCTTTGTACGCGGCAGTTTCACCACAAACTCGAAATCGGACAAAGATACCATGATTTCCGGTTTTTCCCCTTTCATGCGGTACACTTCCATGAGTTTTCTCAGAATAAGCACCAGCTGTTCCTGGGCAATGTTCCCTGTCTGATGCAGACGCTTCATATAATAGAAATCCCGTTCATGGTAGTCGGTAGCGGCAATACCCTGTATCTCCGTATCACGCGCGGCACGCCCTATCTCCTGAATATAGTCGACAAACGTACTGGATGGCGCCACATGGTATACACGGTCTATATCACTGATGTCCACTCCCATACCAAAGGCTTTCGTAGCCACAATCAGTTTCTTGGTTCCTTCCTTGAACTCTTGTACAATGGCAGCTTTCTGTTCCTTGTCCTTCTTGCCATATAGGAGGCAACCAGACGCCAGTCCGCCGGCTTCACCCACGTCTTCAAGCGCATGTCGATGCCACCCGCAAAAGGATAATAGAGCAATGTCTTGTGCCCGTCCAGGAAGTCCTCCACCCGCGCAGCCACCACGCGCTGCTTTGCCTTGTCGTATGTCTCCCCGTCCTCCATCTCCATCTGACGGATGTCAAAGCCAATATTCCGGCGCTTCACTGTACCTACATAAAGCACGCAAGGCTCCATCTGCAAGGAACGAATAGTCTCGAATATCATGTCATTACCTCCTTTCGGGTTCCAGACAGCCGTAGCAGTCAATGCAAACAACGGGAAATTATAGCCGAGAGTCTGTTTCAAAGCAGTCAGGTAGCGCCCCAAGAACCAATAGTCCACGCGGAACTCCTTGCCCCACGTAGTACCGTATGCGCCTCATCGACCACCACCAGACCGATGCGGCGCTCGCCTACAAAATGCTTAATGTCGTAAGAGAGAAGCAATTCCGGCGAGAGATAGAACAAATCAATCTCCCCCTCACGCACCTGCCGGTAAACCTCCATCTTCTGTTCCGGCGATAAATCGGACGAGGCGTATGCCACACGCATATACCCCAGCTCTTGCAGACTTTCCACCTGGTCTACAATCAACGCCTTCAAAGGGGAAACCACAATGGTAAGCAGATTATACTCCTTCCCCAGATAGATGGCAGGAAGCTGGAACAACAAGGATTTTCCGGAGCCGGTAGGGGCAGTCAGCAAGATATTGTCTACCTGCGTTTCACCTTTCCAAGCCTTTTCAGCCTCCAGTATAACGTTCTCTATCAGCTGTCCCTGCGAAATGCAGAGTTTCTCTTTTCCCTTGGACAAGTCATCGTAAATCTCAAGATTACGAAACTGTTCGTAGCCGTAAGTCTCCTTTAAAATCGTGTTTATGGTTTCGCGGCAGTTTTCAGGCAGATGCCTTTCCTTCAAATCCGGTAACCGGCGTGTTGTTGCTTCTTGTACATTCATTATTATTGTAGTGTGGGGGTATTAAAAAGAAAAGAAGCAATTCTTCAACCATAGTTATCGGTTTTGGAATTACTTCTCCCTATGTTTCAAAATATTACCAGACATACCGGTAAGTTTTTTCTTTTAAAGCGTATCAATATTCCTCCTCGTTGAAGAAAAAGTCCTCTTTGCTGGGATAATCGGGCCAAATATCTTCTATGCTTTCATAAATCTCGCCTTCATCTTCCATTTCCTGCAGATTCTCAATCACTTCAAGCGGAGCACCCGAACGCATGGCATAATCTATCAATTCATCCTTAGTTGCCGGCCAAGGAGCATCTTCCAGTTTAGATGCTAATTCCAATGTCCAATACATAGTCTCTAGTATTAAAATTGTGAATATTAAGTCCTATTTCTATTTTTCGGCAAAAGTATAAACAATTTTATTTCACTTGCAACTATTATTCCAAAATATTTCACCTTTTTTGTCGTCTTGATTCATTTTACGGGAAAGAACGAACAAATAATCAGACAAGCGGTTCACGTAAGCCAGTAATTCCGAAGCGATTTCCACTTGTTCGGCCAGAGCAAGAATCCGACGCTCTGCACGACGGCAAACCGTACGGCAAACGTGGCAGACTGCCGCACCGCGACTTCCGCCGGGAAGAATAAAGGCTGAAAGAGGAGGCAAAAGAGTATCCAAACGGTCTATCTCCCGCTCCACCATTTCCACCTGCTCCGGGCTGATGATACTGGCTTCTTTCAGCTCCATTTTCTCCCGGTCTGTGGCCAGATGAGAGCCTACGGCAAAAAGTCTGTCTTGCACTTGCTGCAGAAAATCTTTATCCTTCCCGTCAAGCAGGTACGTGATGAGAAGACCCAGATTGGAATTCAGTTCATCCACCGTACCATACGCCTCAAGGCGGATATGCGTTTTAGGTACACGGGTTCCGCCTACAAGAGAGGTGGTTCCTTTATCTCCGGTTTTGGTGTATATCTTCATAAGGAATTAATGTTTAGGGGTTAGGGATTAATGTTTAGCAGCCAGTAAGTGGAGCTAAGCACTAATCACTAACCGCTAATCACTATTGAAACGCCTAAAGATAATCAAAAGTTGACAATATAGTCTTGTTTTATCTTTGTTTTATCGAAGAATATGATACCAAGGTCATAAAGGTCGAACGTAATACCCGCCCGCCCGTCCTGCTTCATACGTTTCCAGAGGGCAGACATCTGCGGAGTGTAACGGATACCCTCAATCACAAAAACAGACTTTCCCCTGGTACGGGCAGAACAGATGCGGAAGACCCCCTCTACAAAATCGGGATGACGATAATCGTGCAAATAAAGGAAATCAACGGGAACGCCACTCTCCAGAAAGAGCTCGGAAAGGTCGGAAGCCGAAGTATAATCTGCTCCCTCCTTCCCCGCTTTCAGATAGAGGGCAGAAGCGGCAAGCGTACCGGCATCTACAATGGTCTCCGGCTGGGTATAGTTTACCAGACGGAACAGAAGGCGTTTTACTTTCTTCGATTCGTACTTCCAACGTTTATCTTTCTCCAGCTCCAGTTGCTTCTGTGCCTTGGCCAGCTCTTCATATTTATAATAAGCCGTACTTTCGTAAATTACATGCGTAATCAGGTTAAAGGCAAAAGGAGAATGTACACCGTAGCCGCAACGGTGCCGGAAACGGTACAGCCAGATAAAAGGCCGTTTTAGAGTAAGCAAAATACGATTCATTATTTTAATGCGCTAATGTACCTTCGAAAGTCACCCCTTCACCCGAAGAATAATTCTCCGTAACAGTCAGGAGTACCTTGTTATCCTCAAAGCAGAGCGTAAGCCCAAGAGCGCTTATCCAGTTGACATAATGTACTTTCAGTTGCAAAGCATCAGGTGACGCCCACGCATAACTGCCTGCCACCTGGAAAGGGCCTTCTATACCCTTAAAACGCCCCTTTGCAGCAACCGAATACGGAGGATAGCCATCAATTGCCGCTTTCGACCATTGCTTATAGCCAAACGGAAGACTGTATGTCTTTCCGTCTTTCTCCACCACAGTCATCACTACTTCTTGCTGCTTGAATTGCAGTTCGATGGATTGCCATCCGTATTTGTTCTCTCCGAGCAGGATGCGCTTGCCTGCGTATTTCTGTGAAAGGGAGGAAGCAGCCTTTCCTTGCACCAACGGCAGTTGATAAGAACGCTGTTTCTTCTGCAGGCGCTTGTAGTCCTTACCGGGCACTAATGCCTGGTCACCTGTCTCCGGCAACAAGCGGTTCCAGACCAGACGACGCTGCCGACGACCGTCTATCAATGTACATTCGGTAATGACCACTACCATATCCTTATCCGGAACAATCAGAATGTATTGTCCCAAAGCCCCGTCAGCACGTACAGCACCCGGATATTCGCAAAGCCACATCTGATAGCCATAATCTCCTATCTGTCTGGTCATCATCTGCTCCACCCAGGAAGCCGGAAGCAACTGCCTGCCTTCCCAAACACCCCGGTTCAGCAGCAGCAATCCGAATTTTGCCAATGACTCGCTCTGGATATGCAGTCCCCAGCCACCGGTATTGATGCCTTCAGGGCTTATCTCCCACGCAACGTCCGTGATATGCATCGGGATGAAAGCTTCTGCTTCAGATAATCCAGCAAGGTCATGCCCGTCACCTTCTGCACAATGGCAGAAAGCATATAGGTACTAATCGAATCATATTCAAACTTCTTGCCCGGAGTTTTCACCGGTTTGGCAAGGAAGGTACGTATCCAGTCGGGAGTGAGGTTGCGCATATTCCAGTCGGGAGTGACACCCGATGTCATGGTAAGCAGGTCACGGACAGTCATGTCTGCCAGATTAGTGGAAACCGAATCCGGAAGAAGCTCCGGGAAGAAAGCACCGACGCGGTCTGTCAAACGCAAGCGGTTGTCCGCAATGGCAAGTCCTACGGCAGCCCCGACAAAGGTTTTGGAGCAGGAATACATGGTATGGCGATATTCCGGCGCGAACGGAGCCGGATAGATTTCTCCGATGACCTTGCCGTGACGCACCACCACCACCGCTGTGGATGTCTGTTTCGGCAATGCCATCAGTGAATCAAACAAGGCAGTGACAGCCTTGGAAGGGACTCCTTCTGCCTCGGGTGTGGAACGTGGCAACTCATTGATTTGTGCATGAACTGCCAACGCTCCCAGCAAGCCGAGAAACAAGAAGAAAAAACGTACTCTATTTTTCATAATTATCTAAGATATTTGTTCTACATGCACTGCAAATGTACAGCATTCGGACGCGAAAGACAAATAACTTGATAATTTTGTCGGAGGGGAACGTTCCTATAAGAAATGTATGGTCACCGCCTCTCCCTTGTTCAAATCCAACGGAAATGCCGGTTCTTTGTAAGTATGCGTACGTCCTCCTATCTTCACTTGGGCACGAACGGCGCCTGCGGGCATCTTTAGGATGAATTTACCCGGAACAAGAGCGGTAACAACAGCCCTCGTTGCCCGTCCATCCTTCCAGTCCAGGTCTATGGAAGCACCGCCGCGTACGCGCATTCCACGGAAGTTACCGGTAGTCCAGCTATCCGGCAGGGCAGGAAGCAGATGGATAAAGCCTTCATGACTTTGCAGCAGCATTTCGCCGACTCCCGCCGCGCCACCGTAGTTGCCATCAATCTGGAAAGGAGGATGCGAACAGAACAAATTAGGGAAAGTGCCGCTACCATGACCTCCCGTCGCAGCATCGACAGCAGGATGCAGCAAACTCTTGAAAAGTTTCCAAGCACGGTTTCCGTCACCCAAACGAGCCCAGAAGTTTATCTTCCAAGCACGGCTCCAACCGGTACCCTCATCTCCACGACGGTTCAAGGTCATCCGGCAGGCTTCGGCAAGCTCGGGGGTGGACTCCGGCGAAATCAAGTTTCCCGGATGCAGGCCGTAGAGATGGGAAACGTGGCGGTGGTGCACATCCACTTCCTTATAATCTTCCAGCCATTCTTGCAAGTATCCTTCCTTACTGATTTGCATGGGCGGAAACTTCTTCAGGTCTGCCTCAAGCTTCGCCACATAGTCCGCATCACAATCCAGCAGGCGGGCGGCGGCAATGACATTGGTATAAAGCTCGGTGAGCAGTTGCACATCCATAGTGGGACCCATACAGATGCTGACGGGAGTCACGCTGTCACCCGGCACATAGAAACTATTTTCCGGAGAAGAAGTGGGGGCAGTTACCAGCCAGCCATGAGAAGGCTCCTGCACGGTGGTGGAACTAAAGAACCGGGCGGCACCTTTCAAGACGGGATAAATACGACGCAGATAATCCCTGTCTTGCGTATACAGATAGTGTTCCCACAGATGGGCACACAGCCACGCACCACCGGTATTGGTCGCTCCCCAGGAAGGATGTTCACCGGGAGCGGTGTAATTCCATACATTGGTCATCATGTGGAGCACCCAGCCATCTGCCTCATCGCCATAGAAAGTACGCGCACTTGCTTCTCCCGAAGGGACAAGGCGCTCCATCAACGTTGTCAACGGCTGATAGAGTTCGGAAAGTCCGGCTTGCTCCAAGGGCCAGTGGTTCATCTGGATATTGATGTTCGTATGGTAGTCCCCGTTCCAGGGAGTCGATACTCCATTTGCCCAGAGTCCTTGCAGATTGGGCGGCAGGCTGCCGGGGCGGGTACTGCTGATGAGCAGATAGCGTCCGTAGTTATAGTACAGAGCAGCCAATGCCGGCGACTCCTGCTGTGTGAAGCGGAGGATGCGCTCGTTCGTCGGGACATGACGGACGAGGTGACAAGAACAAGAAACTGGTTATTACCAATTCTTCATTTGATGCTAAGACACCGACACTTTTAGGACGCTATCATCATGATTCCCAATTTTATCTCATCAAATGTAAAATGT
>OIFH01000125.1_pt1 | contig 11673 bp, 11 predicted proteins | sample 1581951 | NCBI WGS metagenome assembly OIFH01 (sample SAMN04414075, study PRJEB24778) | human gut metagenome | material: faecal | host: Homo sapiens | reverse complement strand
TTATTATGAACCGGGTCATTATAGGCCCGCACTTGGGAAAAGGCTGATGGAAAAGATATATGAACCTTATATCTTGTCACCGAACGCCAAATCTCCGGCATCTCCCAGCCCGGGAACGATATAGGAATGCTCGTTCATCTCCGGGTCGATTGCTGCACACCACAAGGTCACTTCATCTCCAGGGAACAGCTTTTCCAGATGCTCTACGCCCTGCTGGCTGGCTATGACACAAGCTATCTGCAACTTGGCCGGCATCCCCTTGGTGACGAAGCCTTCCAGGCCAATTCCATACTTCTCCCGTGGCAAGCATCGGGTCTACAATCAATAATGTCTTCTTGGACAAATCCGGAGTAGCGATGTATTCGATGTGTACATCCACCGTACGGCATTCCTTATCCTTATAATAACGGTAAGCGGAAACAAAAGCGTTCCCGGCATGGTCGAACATATTCAAGAATCCAGTATGCAAAGGCAATCCGGCAACGGAAAACAGTGGCAATCACCACCTCGTCATCGGGTGTGCTGACCGACGCCACCCCCAAGGGAGTCTGTACCTGCTTGACAGAATACGTCAGTTCCTTACTCATTTCATACGCCATTATCTCTCCAATGCGTTCAATATTACGGCGGAAGCGCATACGGTCGCCCTGGACTGCTACATCACGAATTTCCGCCACGTATTGGTTCAAGACAGAATTTGTCTCGGCAAAGTTGATAACCTTCATAATTATAGAATGTTTTGATGTGCAAAGTAAACGAATTTCACCCAATTTGCAACATTCAGTTAGCAGATATTGTTATGGTTTTATAAAAGATTTCCTATTAGAGAAAAATTTCTCTAATAGAGCTTTTCTTTAAAAAGAAAGTATTACTTTTGTAGGCGAAAAACAAGGGACCTGCTGAAAAGCAGGAAAAAAAGAGCTTTTCTACACCCGTTTTTCCTTGTAAATCAAAGGTAAAAAGAGATTAAGGAAAGAGATTATAAACCAAATACCAACATTTTAAATCATTAAAAGAAATGGCAAATTTAGATTTAAGCAAGTACGGTATCCAAGACGTGAAGGAAATTATCCACAACCCGTCTTACGATGTACTGTTCGCAGAAGAAACCAAACCAGGTTTGGAAGGTTTTGAAAAAGGTCAGGTAACTGAACTGGGTGCTGTAAATGTAATGACAGGTATCTATACCGGTCGTTCTCCTAAAGATAAATTCTTCGTAATGAATGAAGCCAGCAAGGATTCTGTATGGTGGACTTCTGAAGAATACAAAAACGACAACAAACCTTGCTCTGAAGAAGCTTGGGCTGACTTGAAAGCTAAAGCTGTTAAGCAGCTGAGCGGCAAGCGTCTGTTTGTTGTTGATACCTTCTGTGGTGCCAACCCCGCTACTCGTATGAAAGTACGTTTCATCATGGAAGTGGCATGGCAGGCTCACTTCGTAACTAACATGTTCATCCGCCCGACTGCTGAAGAACTGGCTAACTACGGAGAACCCGATTTCGTATCATTCAACGCTTCTAAGGCAAAAGTTGACAACTACAAGGAACTGGGTCTGAACTCTGAAACAGCTACTGTATTCAACTTGAAGACCAACGAACAGGTTATCTTGAACACTTGGTACGGCGGTGAAATGAAGAAGGGTATGTTCTCTATCATGAACTACAAGAACCCGTTGCGTGGTATCGCTTCTATGCACTGCTCTGCCAACACTAACATGGAAGGTACTGACTCTGCTATCTTCTTCGGTCTGTCCGGTACTGGTAAGACTACCTTGTCAACTGACCCGAAACGTCTGTTGATCGGTGACGACGAACACGGATGGGATGACGAAGGTGTATTCAACTACGAAGGTGGTTGCTATGCTAAGGTTATCAACCTGGATAAAGAAAGCGAACCCGATATCTACGCTGCCATCAAGCGTGACGCTCTGTTGGAGAATGTTACAGTAGCTGCTGACGGTAAGATTGACTTCGCTGACAAGAGCGTAACTGAAAACACTCGTGTTTCTTATCCTATCTACCACATCAATAACATCGTTAAGCCGGTTTCCAAGGGTCCTCACGCTCACCAGGTAATTTTCTTGTCTGCCGACGCATTCGGTGTATTACCTCCGGTATCTATCCTGAACCCTGAACAAGCTCAGTACTACTTCTTGTCTGGCTTTACTGCTAAGTTGGCTGGTACAGAACGTGGTATCACTGAACCGACTCCGACATTCTCTGCTTGCTTCGGTGCTGCTTTCTTGAGCTTGCATCCTACTAAATATGCAGAAGAATTGGTTAAGAAGATGAACAAGGTTGGTGCTAAGGCATACTTGGTTAACACTGGTTGGAACGGTAGCGGCAAACGTATCTCTATCAAAGATACTCGTGGTATCATCGACGCTATCCTCGACGGTTCTATCGACAAGGCTCCGACGAAGGTTATTCCTTTCTTCGACTTCGTGGTTCCTACTGAATTGCCTAATGTAGATCCGAAGATTCTTGATCCTCGCGATACTTACGAATGCGCTTGCCAATGGGAAGAAAAAGCAAAAGACCTGGCTGGTCGCTTCATCAAGAACTTCGCTAAGTTCACTGGCAACGAAGCTGGTAAGGCTTTGGTTGCTGCTGGTCCGAAGCTCTAATCTGACAATAAAGTTAGAAACATATGGAAAAGGTATCTCCTCCGGGAGATGCCTTTTTTCTTTTTTAATATCTCTATCTCATTGATAATCCGAAAGTTTTAGTAGTTTTGCAGAAACCATTATTCAAATAAAGCAATATGAAAAGTATCAGATTGATGTTGGCAGGCGCAAGTTTGTTACTGCTCTGCAGTTGCGGTGCCCAGGTCCAGAAAGAGACCCAAGTTGCCAATGCAAATGAAAGCAAAGAGAATGCGGTGATTGAAACCATCATGTCACGCCGCAGCATCCGCCAGTACAAACCGCAAGCCGTGAATCGCGACACCATGCAGATTATCCTGGATTGCGGTATCAATGCACCCAACGGACAGAACAAGCAATCGTGGGAAGTGCGTGTAGTGGATAACCCGGATTTCATCAACGGCATCACGGAAATCTACAAGAAGGAAAATCCCAAAGCCGCCGAAGACCCGAAATTCAAGAACATGTTTCGCAACGCTTCTACAGTAGTATTTATTGCCAATGACCCGTCTTATGACCTTTCGCAGATTGACTGCGGACTGCTGGGTGAGAATATGATTCTATCAGCCTGGTCCATGGGAATCGGTTCTTGCTGCTTGGGCGGTCCCACGCGCTTCATGACCTCTACTCCGGCTGCTGCCGAATACCTGAAGAAACTGGATATTCCGGAAGGCTATCAGCTACTTTACTGTATCGCTTTCGGCTATCCGGACGAACGCCCCGCTGCCAAACCCCGTAATGCGGCAAAGGTAAAATTCATCGATTGACTTTCGTTTGAATGACGACAATAAAAAGGAGTGCCTCACCTTTCGGCGGGGCACTCCTTCATATATAACAACTAAAACTCTTCTGTTTATCAGTTCTTGTTTGCGCGTTTACGCTCAAGCTCATCGAGGATAACCTTACGCATACGCATTGATTTAGGAGTAACTTCCACATATTCATCCTCCTTGATGTACTCCAGTGCCTCCTCAAGAGAGAACTGTACGGGAGGAATCAGACGTGCCTTGTCATCCGAACCACTGGCACGCATATTGGTAAGCTTCTTGGACTTCGTTACATTAATCACCAAGTCGTTGTCATGGGAATGCTCGCCCACTACCTGGCCTGCATAAACCTCTTCCTGCGGGAAAATGAAGAATTTGCCGCGGTCCTGCAACTTGTCAATGGCATAGGCAAAAGCCGTACCGGACTCCATGGCAATCATAGAACCGTTGGTACGCCGTTCAATCTCACCCTTATACGGTTGATATTCCTTAAAACGGTGTGCCATGATAGCCTCGCCGGCAGAAGCGGTCAACACATTGGTACGCAGACCGATGATACCGCGCGACGGCATGTCGAACTCAAGATTTACACGTTCGCCGGCACTTTCCATCTTCACCATTTCACCTTTACGACGGGTCACCATATCAATCATCTTGCTGGCATATTCTTCGGGAACATTGATGGTAAGCTCTTCAATAGGTTCGCATTTCACGCCGTCAATCTCCTTGAAGATTACCTGCGGTTGCCCTACCTGCAACTCATACCCTTCACGACGCATGGTCTCAATCAGTACGGAAAGATGAAGCACGCCACGGCCGGAAACAATCCACTTGCCGTCTTCCTCGCTCTTGCGCACGCGAAGTGCAAGATTCTTATCCAACTCCTTCATCAAACGGTCGTGGATGTGGCGGGAAGTAACAAACTTACCTTCCTTACCGAAGAACGGAGAGTCATTAATGGTGAAGAGCATACTCATCGTAGGTTCATCAATGGCAATAGGCGGCAACGCTTCCGGATTTTCGTAATCGCAGACCGTATCTCCGATTTCGAATCCTTCGATACCTACCAACGCACAGATGTCACCGGAAGACACTTCCTGCACCTTTACACGGCCCATTACCTTCGAATGTATGCAATTCCTTGATTTTTTTGATTTTTCACGATACTCCCGTCACGCTTTGCCAAAGACACATTCATGCCTTCTTTCAATATGCCACGGTGTACGCGGCCCACAGCAATACGCCCGGTATACGAAGAATAATCCAGCGAAGTAACCAGCATTTGCGGTGTACCCTCCAACTGTTCGGGGGCAGGAATATTCTCCAAGATACAGTCCAGAAGCGGATAAATGTTATCAGTCGGCTGCTGCCAGTCGGTACTCATCCAATTATTCTTGGCAGAACCGTAGATAACGGGGAAATCCAGCTGGTCCTCGGTTGCATTCAGGCTGAACATCAAGTCGAACACCATCTCGTACACTTCTTCGGGACGGCAATTTGGCTTATCCACCTTATTCACAACAACGATAGGTTTCAGACCAATCTGCAGAGCTTTCTGCAATACAAACCGTGTCTGCGGCATAGGACCTTCGAAAGCATCCACAAGCAGAATGCATCCATCCGCCATATTCAATACACGTTCCACTTCACCTCCGAAGTCACTGTGTCCCGGAGTATCAATAATGTTAATCTTGGTGTCTTTGTAGTTGATAGAAACGTTCTTTTGAGAGAATCGTTATACCTCGTTCACGCTCCAGGTCATTGTTATCCAACATTAATTCACCTGTGCTCTGGTTGCTGCGGAAAAGGTTTCCGGCCAAAAGCATCTTGTCAACGAGCGTCGTTTTCCCATGGTCCACATGGGCAATAATTGCAATGTTTCTAATCTTTTGCATATAATACCTATTATTTTCAGGCGACAAAGTTAGTGATTTTGGATTAGATATGCAGTATAGATATGATTTTTTGCTGAATATCATTGTGATATAAAAGTTTATCCCTATCTTTGCAGCCCGAAAGGGAATATTTATAATAACTTTTAATTAAACATTATGTATTTAGACGCTGCTAAAAAGCAAGAAATCTTCGGCAAATACGGAAAGTCTAACACTGATACTGGCTCAGCTGAGGCTCAGATAGCTTTGTTTTCCTACCGTATTGCTCGTCTGACTGAGCACCTTAAGCTCAACAGAAAGGATTATAGTACAGAAAGAGCTTTGACTATGTTGGTAGGTAAACGCCGTGCGTTGCTGACTTATCTGAAGGACCGCGACATCACCAGATATCGTGCTATCGTCAAAGAACTCGGCTTGCGTAAGTAATCTACTTGCGGCAAAACCATTAAAAAAGGAAGTTTTCCAAAAGGAAACTTCCTTTTTTGTTCATAATCCGATTTATACCTAATTTTGTATCCATGAAAAGAAAAGTATCAGCAGCAAATCTTTCGATAGCAATCACTTTTCTATTGATACTGCTATCATTCGGCTTCGGTTATCGCAGCTATTCGCAGGCAGAACAACGTGTGGTCTCTGACCTGAACCAGGCACTGCAACGCACAGTATTGCAGAACAAGGGATTATGGTTGAATGCGGACACAATCCAGACTTATGCCAAACTACAAGAAGTGATAGGTGCCCCCGTTTCTGTAAACGGTTCCCACAGAGCCTTTACCGAAGCATTGTCCATCACCGGATTGAAAGATGTCTCTACCCTTTCGCTGCATATACTGAAAAAGAACTCTCCCGCCACCGTATTCAATGAGATTCCTGCCGGATGTCTTGCCAGCGACACATTGGTATGGCTCTCCACCACAGCCGATGCATCTGGACTGACACTTTCCTTCCGGGGATATGCCCGTTGCTCAGCTACCATGCTGTTCAGCTTATCCAAGCAGACAATTCCGGCAACATTGCTATTGGCCGCCCTGCTGTGGGGAGGATTCACCTTTTTCTATTTCCGTCGGCGCACAAAGACTAATGCCAGTAACGGGCAGCAACAAGAAAACTTCATTACCTTCGGCAACCTTTCGCTTTCCCTCCAGGAAGCCTGCTTCTATAACGAACAGCAGGAAAAGCTAAAACTCACCCCCATGCAGTACACACTGATGGAGATGTTCTACCTTTCTTCCTCACACCTACTTTTCAAATCCGACATCTGCCAATCGCTATGGCCGGGAAAAGACAATGCAGACGAAACGCTTTACACATTGATACGGCGTCTGAAGCCCATTGTCGAGGATAACAGCAACCTCAGAATAACAACAGATCGTGGCCGCGCCTACGGACTGGAAATAAAAACCTAAACATTATAGAATCATGAAGACTAACAAACTTATCCTATTAGGGCTAATCTGCCTGACTGTCGCAATGCCGACAACCGCCCAAAACCGTAACGAAAAGAAAGAGCGCACTGAACGTGCTGTAAAAGAAGCTATTGCTGCTAAACAATACAAAATCAACGTAGATCGGATGCAACCGATGAGAGGCGGTAGCCGTAACTTGACCACCAACTACACACTGGAAATCAGAAACGACTCCGTTTTCTCTTACCTGCCTTACTTTGGAGTGGCCTACAATGCTCCGTATGGAGGAGGCAAGAGCCTGAATTTCAATGCATCCATCACCGGATACACAACCAGAGCACTCAAAAAAGGCAAAATCCAAATAGACTTCAAGACCCGTAGTGATGAAGACAATTATGAGTACCGCCTCACCATCTTTCCCGATGGTTCTACCAGTATCCATGTGCAACCCATGAACAAACAGTCCATCTCGTTCACCGGAGAGATGGATACAGAAAAGTAATCATCTTCCCCCTTTAAAAGGACAAAAGAAAGTATTGTCAGTCTATTGTCAGGCAAATGTCAGACAACTATCCGCTTTTTGTTTCTTCCATCCCGGCAGAAAGCGGATACCTTCGTGTCCCGAAATCAAACAACAACCGGAACATGAAACAGATAATATGTATTCTTGCCCTGCTCCTAATGAGCGTCACGACAACAAAAGCACAAACCAGCCCGGCAACACCCTCCATCCGAGGTAAAATTCTCACAGAGGAAAAGCAACCGATAGAGTTTACCAACATCGCCCTCCTTTCCGAAGATTCCACCTTCATACAAGGAACGTGTAGCCGAAGCGACGGTAGTTTTGAACTTCTCCCTCCCGCTCCCGGAAACTATCTACTACAAGTTTCTTCCATCGGTTACAAACCCCTTTGCCAGCCTTGCCCCACCGGGAGTACCCACAACTGGATATTGCAAACCGATGCCGTGCTACTTGCGGAAACCGTCATCACCGCCGCCCGCCCCGTTTTCCGACTAAAGGGCGGAAAGTTGGAGACAAGCGTACGGCAAACCCTGCTCGCATCCTTGAATGATGCCAACGACGTATTGAAACATATCCCCGGACTGCGCTCCTCTGATGAGGGGTATACCGTTTTTGGCAAAGGGACACCGGTCATCTATATAGACAACCGCCTTCTGCAAGACAACTCCGAGCTGCAACGCCTCTCTGCCGCCGATATTGAAAAAGTGGAGCTCATCACCAACCCGGGTGCAGAGTACGATGCTACCGTTAAAGCCGTTGTACGCATACGCACCGTACGTAACAAAAGAGACAGTTTTGGCGGTAATTTCCGTGCAGGAATCACCCAACGGAGACGCAACAGCCATTACGGACAAGTCAATCTGAATTATCAGAAGAAAGGACTGTCCCTGCTGGGCATGCTGTACACCAATTATGAAAACAGAAAACGCCACCAGGAGGTTCGCTACCAGATACCGTCCGAAATACAATGGGATGTAAATAACCGGGTTCACTTATATAATAAGAGACTACTTGCCGGAGGAAAAGCAAGCGCCAGTTACGACTTCAACCCCCAACACAGCCTCGGTGCCTCCTATGAGTTTCATCGTACCCCCGATTATCACAGCAGTGACCATTCGGCATATACCGTCCGGGCAAATGAAGAATTGGCCGATCACACCATACATTCCTCCCAAAACTTGCAGCAAACCAACCGGCACCAGCTGAATGCCTACTATCAGGGCAGCATAAAGCAACTCCACATAAACTTCAACACCGACCTGGTATACGGAAAAAGTTATAATCACCAGGAGGCTAAAGAAGAAAGCCAGACCGAAGGCAATCGCGACATCAGCTCTTTCAACCACGCCGACAACCGCCTTTATGCCGCCAAGTTGATTCTGACCCATCCCCTTTGGAAAGGTGAACTGAAGACCGGTGCCGATTACACCTTCATCCGGCGAAATGACAATTTCCTGAACCGGCAGCACATACTTCCCGATACAGACAGTCGAATCGACGAAAGCAAGTCCGCCGTCTTTGCCGAATACTCACTGACATTAGGAAAAATCAGCCTTCTTGCAGGACTGCGCTTCGAGCATGCCGTCTCCGACTATTGGGAGCAGGAAAAGTACGTGTCCGGTCAAAGTCGTACTTACAATGACTGGTGCCCCAACCTATCGGTAGACTTTCCTCTCGGCAAAGCCCAAGCCAATCTCAGCTATACAGCCAAAAGCAACCGCCCCAGCTTCTTCCAGCTACGTAGCACACTGAGTTATAACAACCGTTTCATCTACGAAGGCGGAACCCACTGCTCACCCCCGAAACCAACCACGACCTGCAGTTCACGGCCCTTTACAAGTGGGTACAATTCGGACTTAACTACCAATACCGCCGCAATGCCATTGCCTTCATGACCAAAGAATACGAGGACAATCTGGATGTTGTCATCTTCACTACCGGAAATTTCAAACGGATGCAGTATCTCACCGCCTCTGCCCATCTGTCACCCACCGTCGGCATCTGGAAACCGGAGCTCGGCATCTACTTCGCCCAACCGTTCTTCAAAGTCACCAATCAAGGCAGTAGCAAGAATATGAACCGCGGCAGCATTTACCTCTTTCTGCAAAACAGTCTCCAGCTTCCCGGACGAGTGGATTCTCTCCCTTGATGCCGACTACCAGAGCGAAGGCAACTTCGGCGCCATGCTGCAACGTTCCTATTGGGGCATAACGCCGGCATCCGCAAAACATTCTTCAACAAAAGGCTGACGCTCGGACTGCAAGCCAATGACCTGTGGAATTCCCGGTATGGCTCCTTCATGCTGTTCGGTCCCCGGCTGACCTATACGAAAAAGGCAAACCCGGACTCGCGCAGCTTCTCCCTGAACCTAAGCTATCGTTTCAATGCAGCAGGCAAAGCGTACAAAGGAAAGCACGTATCGGAACAAGACTTGAAGCGGCTATAAACAGAACTTTGGGGAAGAAAGAGAAACAGAACAGAAGAATATTATACAAATAAGCCGACCACCGGAGATATTTCAGCAATATTTTCCCTCAGAATGTTGCATCAAGTAAAAGTTTCTCTTATTTTGCGGTTTAACAGCTATAAATTATAACCTTTAGACAGAAAATACTATCATATGGATACCAGCAAAATCGTAGGAAGAAAAAATAAAATCACTCCGTGAAAGCCAATCCATCAGTATGGAAGAACTGGCACAGCGTTCGGGACTTGCTATCGAACAGATTGAACGTATAGAAAACAACATCGACCTCCCGTCACTGGCTCCCCTCATCAAGATAGCGCGTGTGCTGGGTGTACGTTTGGGAACTTTTCTTGACGACCAGGATGAGAACGGTCCCGTGGTCTGCCGTAAGGACGAGTCGCAGAACAGCATCAGTTTCTCCAACAATGCCATCCACAGCCGCAAGCATATGGAGTATCATTCACTCTCCAAATCCAAAGCCGACCGCCACATGGAGCCGTTTATCATTGATGTGGCCGCTACGGACGACAGTGACTTTGTACTCTCCTCACACGAAGGCGAAGAATTCATCATGGTGATGGAAGGAACCATGGAAATCAGTTACGGCAAAAACACCTACCTGCTCGAAGAAGGTGACAGCATCTATTACGATTCCATCGTTCCGCACCACGTACACGCCTATGAAGGGCAGGCAGCCAAGATACTTGCAGTAGTTTATACACCAATTTAAATTAATGGAAAATTGAAAGGTGAAAATGGAAAATGATAAATACTTTCTATTTTCACCTTTCAACTTTCCACTTTCAACTTCCACATCATGTTATACGAACGTACCCTCGGCCAATGGTTGGAACATTGGGCCGAAACAACACCAGACAAAGAATATATCGTTTACTCTGACCGCAACCTGCGTTTCACCTGGAGCCAGTTCAACCGCCGGGTGGACGACATGGCCAAAGGACTTATCGCCATCGGCGTGGAGCGGGGAACACACGTAGGTATCTGGGCAGCCAACGTACCCGACTGGCTGACTCTATTATACGCTTGCGCCAAGATAGGTGCCGTCTACGTAACGGTAAACACCAACTACAAACAGTCCGAGCTGGAATATCTCTGCCAGAACTCCGACATGCATACCCTCTGCATCGTCAATGGCGAAAAGGACAGTGACTTTGTGCAGATGACCTATACCATGCTTCCGGAACTGAAGACCTGCCAACGCGGACACTTGAAAAGCGAACGTTTCCCTTATATGAAAAACGTCATCTACGTGGGGCAAGGAGAAGCACCGGGGCATGTACAACACGGCCGAAATACTTCTCTTGGGCAACAATATAGAAGACAGCCGCCTGAATGAACTCAAAAGTCAGGTCACTTGCCACGATGTAGTGAACATGCAATACACCTCCGGCACTACGGGATTCCCGAAAGGCGTCATGCTGACCCACTACAACATTGCCAACAACGGTTTCCTTACCGGTGAGCACATGAAGTTTACCGCCGATGACAAGCTCTGCGTCTGCGTACCATTGTTCCACTGCTTTGGCGTGGTACTTGCCACCATGAACTGCCTGACACACGGCTGTACAGAAGTAATGGTGGAACGCTTCAACCCACTGGTAGTGCTCGCCTCTATCCACAAGGAGCGCTGCACGGCACTTTACGGCGTACCCACCATGTTCATTGCCGAACTGAACCATCCGATGTTCGACATGTTCGACATGTCCAGCCTCCGTACGGGTATCATGGCAGGTTCCCTCTGCCCGGTAGAGCTGATGAAGCAGGTGGAAGAGAAAATGTACATGAAGGTAACCAGCGTTTACGGGCTGACCGAAGCTGCTCCCGGAATGACCGCCACCCGGATAGACGACCCGTTCGATGTACGTTGCAATACCGTAGGACACGACTTTGAACATACGGAAGTAAAGGTTATCGACCCCGAAACCGGAGAAGAGTGTCCCGTACGGCGTA
>OIFH01000124.1_pt1 | contig 11702 bp, 14 predicted proteins | sample 1581951 | NCBI WGS metagenome assembly OIFH01 (sample SAMN04414075, study PRJEB24778) | human gut metagenome | material: faecal | host: Homo sapiens | reverse complement strand
ATAGGGATTTCTTCCCAAGTAGAACCATCATATCCGCGTACATTATAATAGGCGTCATCCAAATAATCAAGATGAGCGGTGTAGACTGCTATTTTCTGTCCGTTCATATCGGCTGTAAGGCGATAGAAACAAGTTGCTGTCAACTCCTCCAATTTAATGGAAGGTATGTGCATCAAAGGAGTACTGGGGCATTCTTTTCGAAAGCCATGGCATAGACCTTACAAAAGAAGATGCCATCCTCAAATAATATAGAATTGAGCGATACCCATGTGCAGGTGATGCTTGCAGATACCACTGAGACTCCCAAAGACACTACTGACACTGCGTTAAACTGGAAAGTCACACTCCATACTCTGAAGTTGAAGAACGTCTCGGTCGATTTACAGATGCCATTGGACTCCATGGGGCTGAAAGCCCATATAGGAGATGCTGAGATTGCGGACGCTGCTGCCGACCTGAAACACCAGTTCTATGGCTGGAGAAAATTCCTGCTGACTGGAACTTCTGTCAATTATGATACCGGTGGCCCGGGGAGTGCGATAGGCTTCGACCCCTCGCACATTGCTCTTCGCGACATTCGCCTGGGCATTGATTCTGTGATGTACTACGGCAGAGATATGAATGCCGTTATCCGGGAATTTTTCCATGTATGAGCGTTCCGGTTTGAGTGTAACTTCCCTGACCGGGCGGTTGTTTGCCGATTCTACCGTTATCCGTATCCCTTCTTTGAAGTTGCTGACACCTCATAGTGAGATGAACCTTACGGCACAGACTTACTGGGAACTGATAAATATACCTACCACCGGCCGTCTGACAGCCCGTTTCAATGCCCGTATCGGCAAACAGGATGTACTGCTTTTTGCCGGTGGCTTGCCGGAAGCTTTCAAGGAAGCCTATCCGTTCCGTCCGTTGGTGATTCATGCCGGTACGGAAGGAAACCTGAAGCAGATGCAGATTTCCCGTTTTACGGCTGAGCTGCCCGGAGCCTTTTCGTTGAGTGGGGGAGGAGAATTCTGGAGCTTGACCGACAGTGTGAAACGTAATGGAAGCATGGACTTCGAAATGCATACGCAGAACTTGAACTTCCTGACCGGACTAGCTGACATTGCTCCCGATGGCTCCATCATTGTGCCGGACAGTATGCACCTTGCGGCACGTCTCGGTGATGGAGGGGGCGCAGTGCACTGCCGCCCTGAAACTGAAGGAGAAGGAAGGCGCCTTGAATTTGGACGCCGCCTATAATCTTGCTACGGAAGCCTACCATGCCGACCTTGCCATCAACAACTTGCAGGTGCATCACTTCCTGCCCAAGGACTCTATCTATACTCTTACGGCAAAGATGTCCGCTAAGGGGCAAGGGGTGGATGTGGCATCACGAAAAACTGTGGCCGCTTTGAATGCCTCCTTGGAAAAACTACAGTATGGCCATTGGGACATTTCCGGTGTAGATGTGCATGCCGGACTCAAGTCATCCGTTGCTACCGTCCGTCTTGCCAGCGATAATGTCCTTCTCAAGATGCAGGGAAATGCGGATATGCGTCTTGACCGCAACTATCTGGATGGCGCTTTGGATTTAAATGTGGAAGAGGTGAATCTGCATAAGCTGGGTTTGGTGCCCCGACCATTGCAACACCCGTTTGCCTTTACAATGGGAGCGGAGGCACGTCATGATTCTCTCAAGTTGAGGCTTGATGCCGGTGACTTGAATCTGCGTTTCCGCGCTCACAGCACGTTGAAGAAGTTGATGGAACAGTCGGATAAATTTGTCTCTATCCTGACAAAGCAGATTGATGAACGGCGTTTGGACCATGCCGCTTTGCGCCAAGTCCTTCCTTCAGCGGGCATGCATCTGGAAGCCGGTAACCAGAATCCCGTCAGCTATTTCCTGGCTGCAAAGGGTATTTCCTATAATGATTTCAAACTGAGCTTCGGATTTACTCCGCAAGTCGGCATCAATGGACGTACAGCTGTTCACGGATTGCGCATGGACTCCTTGCAGCTCGATACGATATTTTTTACAGTGAAGCAGGATACTGCCCGCATGAAGTTGCAAGGTGGTGTCATAAACGGTCCCAAGAACCCGCAGTTTGTGTTCCGTAGCACACTGACGGGTGAAGTCCGTAATGAAGATGCGGAACTGACTGTGGATTATGTGAATGGAAAAGGGCAGACCGGTGTTCTATTCGGTATTAATGCCCGTCCGTTGACCGAAGGACACGGTCGCGGTAATGGTGTGCTGCTGAACCTTATTCCTGCCGAGCCGATTATCGCTTTCCGTAAATTCCACTTTGCGGACAATAGTAACTGGATTTATCTGCATAAGAATATGCGCGTCTATGCCAATATTGATATGGACAGCGACGATGGTCTGTGTTTCCGTATGCAATCCGACAAGAATGATACCCTTTCCTTGCAGAATATAAACGTAGAACTGAGCCGATTGCGCCTGGATGAACTTACGGAGGTACTTCCTTATATGCCCCGGCTTACGGGATTGTTCTCTGCCGAAGCAAATTATATACAGACTGCCACTTCCCTGCAGGTGTCTGCCGAAGCCAATGTAGAGAAACTGACCTACGAACGCAACCGGTTGGAGACATCGGCCTGGGGGCTACCTGGTTGCCGGGCGACAAGAATACGCACTATCTGAATACCTATTTTACATATGATAATGAAGAAGTGATGACCGCCGACGGTATCTTGACGCAGAAGAACGGAAAGGATACCCTGGAAGTGTCCACCCGTTTCGAGCATTTTCCATTGAAGATGGCCAATGCATTCATCCCTGACCAAACGGTGGCCTTTACCGGAGATATTGATGGAGGGCTTTATATTTATGGTTCGCTGGACAAGCCTCAAATGCATGGTGATATTGTTTTGGACAGTGTGTCTGTCTATGCACGCCAGGCGGGAGCACGTTACTGGTTCGACAACCGTCCGGTACAGATAAAGGACAATCAGTTGATATTTGATAAGTTTGCCATTTATACCACCAGCAAGAATCCGTTTACGATTGACGGTAAGGTTGATTTCCGGAATATGGAGCGTCCTACTGCCAACCTCAATCTGCTGGCAGAGAACTATACGTTGCTGGATGCACCGCGTACCCGCGAAAGTCTGGTGTATGGAAAGGTGTTCGTCGACTTGCATGCCACGGTGAAGGGGCCGCTTGACGGGCTCACGATGCGTGGAAACATGAATTTGCTGGGCAATACCAACGTAACCTACGTGTTGACCGATTCCCCTTTAACGGTGGAAGACCGTCTCAGTGGGCTGGTTACCTTTACCTCGTTCACCGATACGACGTCGGTAAAAGCAGATGAGGTTCCTGCCATGTCTTTGGGAGGATTGGAAATGTATATGTCCGTCCATATTGACGATGCTGTCCGTCTTCGTGCTGACTTGAGTCCCGACCGCAGCAAATACATCGAACTGGAAGGTGGCGGTGATTTGAATATGCAGTATACTCCCCAAGGGGATATGAGCCTTACCGGACGCTATACCTTCGGGTGGCGTCATGAAATATTCGCTGCCTATCATCCCGTTGAAGGAGTTCCAGTTCAATCCCGGCAGTTATGTGGATTGGCGGGGGAATATTATGAATCCTACGCTGAGTCTGAAGGCTACGGAACGTATGCGTGCTTCTGTGGCCGATGGTGACGGGGACGGTTCGCGCATGGTGAACTTCGATGTTTCCATTTCCATCAAGAACAGGCTTGACGCTCCCGATTTGATATTCGATATTTCGGGCGCCCCGAAGATGCCGCAGTAGAGAATGAGCTGCAGGCAATGGGTGCAGAAGAGCGTAGCAAGCAGGCCATTGCCATGCTTGCCACGGGTATTTACCTGAACAGTGGTGCCAAAGGAGGAGGTTTGTCAATGGGAGCCGCCTTGAACTCAGTGCTTCAGAGCCAGATAAACTCCTTGGCGGGAGGTATAAAAGGGGCCAATATCAGTGTAGGTGTGGAAGACCGTACCTCTGCTGAAACGGGATGACACGCAGAAAGACTTCAGTTTTCGTTATTCCCAGCGTTTCTTCAACGACCGCGTACAGATAGTCATCGGTGGAAAAGTGTCCACCGGGGCCAATGCCACGAACGATGCGGAATCATTCATTGACAATATATCGCTGGAATACCGTCTTGATGCGTCGGGTACTCGATATGTCCGTGTATTCCATAATAAAAACTACGAAAGCATACTCGACGGTGAGATAACCGAAACGGGTGTCGGCCTTGTGCTGCGCCGGAAGATGGACCGATTGAGTGAACTCTTCATCTTCAGGAAGAAAAAGATAAAACCGGAGGCTGAAAATAGCGATATGAAAAAGTAGGAATGTGATATGAAACGACTGATATTATATATTGCAGGATTGATATTTCTGGCAGGTTGCTCCACCACGAAGCACTTGCCCGAGGGGGAGATACTCTATACCGGCCAAAAGCCGATGATTGTATTGAACCGCAGTGAAACGTCTGTTGGTGAGATTGCTATGGAAGAGGTGGAAGCCGCCCTTGCTACGGCACCGAACAATTCGTTGCTGGGAAGCTCTACTATCCGCTATCCCTTTCCTTTCGGACTGTGGATTTACAATGGTTTCCAGAAGTATGAGAAGGGATTCGGAAAGTGGATATTCAATAAATTTGCCGCCACTCCGGTGCTTATGTCTACGGTGAATCCCGATATACGCCAGAAGGCGGCGGTTAACTTGCTGCGCGATTATGGCTATTTCAACGGAAGCGTCAGCTACAAGACATTTATCGACCCGAAGGACTCGCTGAAGGCAAAGTTGCAATATACGGTGAACATGCGTAACCCCTACTTTATAGATACGGTATATTATCGTGGTTTCAGCGAGCGTACCACTCGCATTATGGAGCTGGGACGCCGACGTTCCCTTATCAGTTCGGGAGAACAATTCAATGTGGCTGATTTGGATGGGGAGCGTACCCGTATCAGTACCCTGCTGCGTAATGTGGGCTGTTATTATTTCCGTCCGACTACCTACTACTCACGAGCCGATACCATGATGGTTCCCAATGGGCATGTCCAGATGCGCTTGATTCCCGTTCCCGGTATGCCAAAGGTAGCCGAGAAGCAGTTCCGTGTGGGGCGTAAATCCGTCTATCTTCTTGGAAAGCAGGGGCAGGAACCCAATGACAGCATGGATTACAAAGGCTTGACCATACATTACTACAACAAACCTCCGGTACGTCCCAACATGCTTTACCGTTGGTTGAACTATCAAGGTTATCGGCGGAAACGTCAGATACAGGACAGCGCAGGTATTGCCCGCCAGCGTTCTATGCAGAGTTTGTATAGTTTGTACCGTCAGACCCGTATTCAGGAGCGTCTGGCAAGCGTCGGTATTTTCCGTTATGCGGAGATGCAGTATATACCGCGTGATACGGCGTTTGTGTCTGATACATTGGATGTGAGGGTCATTGCCGCGCTCGATAAACCCTACGATGCGGAGTTGGATTTTAATGTCACCATGAAGAGCAATAACCAGACGGGACCGGGTGCCGCTTTTACGGTGACGAAGAACAATGTCTTCGGTGGCGGTGAAAGCTGGAATGTGAAGTTGAACGGTTCGTACGAATGGCAGACGGGCAAGTCAAGTTCTTCCCTGATGAACAGCTATGAACTGGGGATTTCCACTTCTCTCATCTTTCCGCGCGTGGTGTTTCCTAGGATGGGCGACCGTGAGTATGACTTCCCGGCTACAACGACTTTCCGTTTATATGCCGACCAGATGAACCGTGCCAAGTATTATAAGCTGCTGGCTTTTGGCGGTAATGTCACTTATGACTTCCAGCCCAAATCGACTTCCAGGCACAGTATAACTCCTTTCCGTTTGACATTCAATGTGCTGCGTAATCCTACTGCCGCTTTCGATACGTTGCGTGCCGAGAATCCGGCACTCTACGTTAGTTTGCGCGACCAGTTCATTCCTGCCATGGAGTACACCTATACTTATGACAACGCTTCCGTGCGCGGCAAGCGTAACCCCATCTGGTGGCAGACCACCGTTGCGTCGGCCGGTAACCTGACTTCTGCCGTCTACCGTATTTTCGGCAAGCCGTTCAGTGAGGAAGGAAAGAAGCTTTTCGGGGTACCTTTTGCACAGTTCCTGAAGCTGAACTCGGAATTCAGGTACCATTACCGGATAGACAAGAACCAAATGATAGCCTCGCGTATTGCCGGAGGGGTGATATGGTCGTATGGCAACGCTACGACTGCACCTTATACGGAACAGTTCTATATCGGCGGTGCCAATAGTGTGCGCGCCTTTTCTGCACGCAGTATAGGTCCGGGCGGCTATCCTCCCGAGACGGACAGAAATATACCTATATCAACCACGTGGGTGATATTCGCATAGAAGCCAATATCGAGTATCGCTTCCGTATGATTGCCGACTTGCATGGAGCGGTGTTTCTGGATGCCGGCAATGTAATGGCTGATGCGTAAGGACGAAAATCGCCCGAACGGTGAGTTCACCTTGAAGAATTTCCCGAAACAGATTGCTTTGGGTACGGGATTCGGCTTACGCTATGACCTGGACTTCCTTGTTTTCCGTCTGGATTTGGGTATCGGGCTTCACGACCCGTATGATACCGGAAAGTCGGGATATTACAATATTCCTAAGTTCAAGGATAGTATGGCACTGCATTTTGCCATCGGTTATCCGTTCTAAATGTACGTTTTTGAACGGATAGTGGTAAAGAATGAACTAAAACTCCCTTTTGTCAGACATAAATTTTTTGTACATTTGCAACCGTTATCAACTATGATACACTAACCTTTTAAATAATAACTAATATGAAACCAACTTTATTCTTATTGGCAGCCGGTATGGGCAGCCGTTATGGTGGCTTGAAACAATTGGACGGATTGGGACCGAATGGCGAAACTATCATGGATTATTCTATTTACGATGCCATCAATGCCGGTTTTGGCAAGCTCGTTTTCGTAATCCGTAAAGATTTTGAACAGGACTTCCGCGACAAGATTATTTCCAAATACGAAGGCCATATTCCCTGCGAACTGGTATTCCAGTCCATAGATGACCTTCCTGAAGGCTTCACCTGCCCCGAAGGCCGTACCAAACCTTGGGGAACCAACCATGCTGTAATGATGGGTGCCGATGTAATAAAGGAACCGTTTGCTGTTATCAATTGCGACGATTTCTACGGTCGTGACTCCTTCCAGGTAATGGGCAAATTCCTTGCAGCCCTTCCCGAAGGCTCCAAAAACGTATATTCCATGGTAGGCTTCCGCATCGGCAATACGTTGAGCGAGAGCGGTACCGTATCCCGTGGTTTGTGCGGAACGGATGCAAACAACTTGTTGACTTCTGTAGTAGAGCGTACCAAGATTCAGCGTATGGACGGCGAGGTGAAGTACATCGATGATAACGGTGAATGGACTGCCACTCCCGAGACGACTCCGGTCAGCATGAACTTCTGGGGCTTTACTCCCGATTACTTTGCTTACAGTGCAGAGTTTTTCAAGAGCTTCCTGAGCGACCCGAAGAATATGGAGAATCTGAAAAGCGAATTCTTCATCCCGCTGATGGTGGATAAGCTGATTAACAATGGCACTGCTACCTGCGAAGTGCTCGATACAACCAGCAAGTGGTTCGGTGTGACTTATCCCGAAGACCGTCAGAGTGTAGTCGACAAGATTCAGGCTTTGGTGGATGCGGGCGAGTATCCTGCGAAGCTGTTCTAAGAAGAACTTGAATACTTTACTATAAGGAAAGGCTGTTTCACGTTGCATCGTGAGGCAGCCTTTTTGTGTATAGTGGGAGAGTCTGCCGGAAAGCTCTGTATTTGCGTTCTTTGTGATTATTTTTTAGACGCGGATGACGCGGATTGAATATGAAAACTCCGCGTCATCCGCGTCTAAGCGATAGCAGATATAAGTTTTCGAACACTGAAGAGGAGAATACCTCTGCAATGAAACAAATGCTTCTCTTTGCTGATATGTTGTAAGCTAAAATACAGATGTTTGAACGAAGTATAATGAAAGACTTGCGCAAGTGGGCAGATAATCCTTATAGGAAACTTTTCGATAGATAAGGTGCAGACCATAGAAGGTAAAAGCTTCCGGCTGGTGAACTTACCATTTTATTTATTGGCTGCTTTGCCGGAGGTATTGTCGAAGTTATAGTGTCTTTTTGTCTCTTAATTGGCAGGGTTTTGCCACCGCATTGGCAAAAGTTTGCCAAAGGTGTGGCAAGGGGTTGGCAAAACTTTTCTCTGATTGTCAGTGTATTACCGTTATGGACGATTGTTGAGTTCTGAACAGTCCCCCAATGAATAAAAATCCGTAAAAACAGTATAATCTCTCCTCGAAAGCAATAAATTGTAGTCGGATATTTGTTTTATCCTCTTGAACCGATTACTCATATTTTAAAATCGAGAGATTATGAATCAAAACAATCTTTTTGCCTACATGGCATCCGTCGTTTCCCAACTGAAGGAGGAACGGCGTATGGGCACCGCCCATGTGTATCAGAGCACTTTGCGACGCGTCATGGAATTTGAAGGAGAGGAGACTCTGGATTTCAAGGACTTGACTCCTGCCTGGTTGAAGAGCTTTCAAGACCATCTGCTGGACAGCCGGTTGCAGTGGAACACCGTCTCCACCTACATGCGCATGCTCCGTGCCATTTACTTCCGCGCGGTGGACGACGGTGTTGCGCCCTATCGTTCGCGGCTTTTTCAAAGGTGTATATACCGGCACCAAGGTGACGGTGAAGCGCGCGGTGGGCGAAGAGACCTTTCGCAGGCTCAGCGCTCCCGTCGATGATGAATCCCTGGAGTCGGCGCGTTGCCTTTTCCTGCTGCTGTTCATGCTTCGCGGCATCCCGTTTGTGGACATCGCCTATATGCGCCGTTGCGACATGCATGGCAATGTCATTGCCTATCGCCGCCGCAAGACGGGGGCATGGCTCACGGTGCGCGTCGAGCCCGAAGCTATGGAGCTTATCCGGCGTCTGAAGAACCCCGATGAGTCATCACCCTACCTTTTCCCGTTTATCAGCCGTCCGGGCAATAACGAATACCGCCAGTACCAAAATGCGTTGCGCCACTTCAATTATTGCCTTGGCAGGCTGGCACGGGATATGAGTGGGGTGGAAGGGCTGAGCAGCTACAGTGCCCGTCCACAGTTGGGCTACCATTGCCAATTTCAGGAGCTATCAGCAGGAGCTCATCAGCAATGCCATGGGACATTCCTCGGTCAAGGTAACCGAAACTTACTTCAAAAAACATTCGGACAAACAAATACAAGAAATGAACAGGGGCATACTCTCGTATGTCTTTGATGGATATAATGCTTGGAATTAGGAGTTTACGACAAATCTGCTTCCTGGCGAATACTATGCCGGACATCCGTTACTTTGTAGGTAACGGGAATCTTTTCTGTTCGCAAATATCAACATGATTTTTTTAATTAGCAAGAAAAAAGCGACTTTTTCTTATCAAAAGTTGAAAATAGCCCCAGAAAGGCTTTCTGAGCGGTATTTTCTTATAATACAAGGCAATGCAGTTTGAGAAAATGCATAACGCCGGTGCTCCCGTGTTAGGTTAAATTAACACGGGCTGTCTGTTCATGTCTTCCTTTTTCTTTCCATGGTTCCCTTGAACAGTAGTGTATTTTACTACATAAGCGGCTTCTGCGGCCTCCTATGGTCGTTTCCCGTTACCTACAAAGTAACGGGACTGTTAAATCATCCCCTTTCCGGGGATGCCATGGACACGTACTAAAATTACACACATACTAAATATGAAGAATATGAGAAAAAGTGTTTGCATAATCTTTCTGATGATCGGCATCTCCCTGTCTGCCCAGAATGTGGCGGTAAAGACAAACCTGCTCTATGATGCCACGACCACCTTCAACCTGGGTGCCGAAATAGGCCTTTCCCCCCGGTGGACGTTGGATTTGTCCGCCAATTATAATCCTTTTTCATTTTCTGACAACAAGAAGTGGAAGCACTGGATGGCGCAGCCCGAGGCGCGCTACTGGTTCTGCGAACGCTTCAACGGACACTTTATGGGACTTCATCTACTGGGGGGACAATACAACGTGGGGGGCGTGAAGCTGCCTTTCGGCATCTACCCCTCGGTGGAGGACTACCGCTATGAGGGCTACTACTAGCGGCGCGGGCCTTGCCTACGGCTACCAGTGGGTGCTGGGCAAGCACTGGAGCTTCGAGGCAAGCCTGGGCCTGGGCTACGTGCGTGCGCACTACGACCGCTACGACTGCCCACGCTGTGGCGAATGGAAAGGCAAGGGAGACAAGAATTATCTGGGGGTGACGAAAGCCGCCATCCTCCCTTATTTATGTAATCAAGTAAACAGAAGGAGGACATGGAAATGAAACGAATGCTATATGTCACGGGCCTGCTGCTGTGCACCTCCTTAGGAGGATATGCGCAGGAGGGCAACCTTATCGATGTGAAGGTGGTGAACGAAGAAGTGAAGAAACAAGGTAGCGAGGTGAGCCTGCGCATGACGCTGGACTTGACCGGCCTGCGTGTGGGTAATCAGAAGAGCGTGTGCCTGCATCCGGCAGTGGTCTCTGCCGACGGCACGCACGAAGCCGTGCTCGCCCCCGTAGTGGTGGACGGCAAGACGCGCAGCCGCGTGCACCGCCGCGAGAAGGCGCTGACAGGAGCCTCTCCTGCCACGGACAATGCCTACACGGTACTCCGCTCCGGGCGTGAGAGCCGGGTGGAATATATCGCCAAGCTTGCCTATGAGCCCTGGATGGTGGACAGCCGCCTAGTGCTGCGCGAGCGGATGACGGGCTGCCTGGACTGCACGGCGGCCACGGAAGAATCGACGGTAAAGGCACCTTTCATAAAGCTTTTCACCCCGCGGTATGTCACGCCTTTCGTTACACCGGAGCGTGAAGCGGTGAAGGTGCGCAACGAGGTACGCGTGGCACGCCTGCAATTCCGCCAGGGAAAGTCGGATGTGGACCCGCGCTACAAGGACAACCGCGCGGAGCTGGAAACGGTGACAGGCTCCATCAACGTGGTAAAAACCAACCCCGACCTGACCATTACGGGCATCTACATCACCGGCTACGCCTCGCCCGAAGGCTCGGTGGCTTTCAATCAGAAGCTGTCCGAATCGCGTGCAAACGCCCTGGCCGAATATGCCCGGAAAGATACCCACATGGATGCTTCTCTGTGGCACGTCGCGGGCATGGGTGAGGACTGGGAAGGCCTGCGCCGCGAAGTGGAGAAGCACCCGCAGTTGCTGGACATCGACAAGGTGCTGAGGCTTATCGACGAGTGCGAGGGCGACAAGGACGCCTGCGAGAAGCGTATCCGCGAGTCCGTATCACCGGATGTCTATACCCGCCTGCTGAACGAGATGTACGGCCCGCTGCGCCGCAACGAATACAAGATAGAGTACAGCGTGCGTAGCTTCAACCTGGAGGAGGCAAAGAAGCAGATAAAGACCCGCCCGGACCTGCTGAGCGTGGAGGAAATCTACACGGTGGCGGAGTCTTATGGCAAGGGTACTGCCGACTATGAAGAAGCGCTGCGCATAGCTGCCGCTACTTATCCCAAGAACGCCGCCGCTGTGGTGAATGCCGCCTGCCTGAAGATGGAGGGCAGAGACGTGCAGGGAGCTATCGCGATGCTGGAGGCTTCGGAGGTGAAAGAGGACGGCAG
>OIFH01000123.1_pt1 | contig 11726 bp, 7 predicted proteins | sample 1581951 | NCBI WGS metagenome assembly OIFH01 (sample SAMN04414075, study PRJEB24778) | human gut metagenome | material: faecal | host: Homo sapiens | reverse complement strand
TCCACCATGTTACCAGCTTCTTTGGCTGCCTGCGTACCGCTGTTCATTGCCATACCCACATTAGCTTGTGCAAGGGCGGGAGCGTCGTTTGTACCGTCACCCATCATAGCCACCAGCTTACCGGCCTGCTGTTCTTTTTTGATATATTCCATCTTGTCTTCCGGCTTGGCTTCAGCAATGAAATCATCTACTCCAGCTTTCTCTGCAATATATTTGGCTGTCAAAGGGTTGTCACCGGTCACCATCACAGTTTTCACACCCATCCTGCGAAGACGCTCAAAAACGTTCCTGATGCCCGGTTTGATAATATCCTGCAACTCAATTACCCCAGTAACTTTCTGATTGACACATACCACCAGCGGAGTTCCACCGTTGCTGGTAATTACAGCAATCACCTCTTCAATCTCTTTCGGGAACTTGTTTCCGGCATTTTCCACAATCTTGCGAATAGCGTCGAATGCGCCTTTACGTATCTGAGTACCATCCTGCAAATCCACACCCGAACATTTTGTTTCGGCTGTAAACTTAATCATATGAGCACCGGTAGTATTCAAATCACGCATACGATGACCGTTTTCACGTCCCAGTTCAATGATAGACTTACCCTCCGGAGTCTCGTCAGAAAGTGAGGACAACAAGCAAGCCTCTACGAACAAATTCTCGTCAACACCCGAAGCCGAATGAAACTTAGTAGCTTTACGGTTACCGATTGTAATGGTGCCAGTCTTGTCTAGCAACAAGGTATCAATGTCACCGGCTGTTTCTACCGCCTTACCGGATTTTGTAATTACATTAGCGCGCAAAGCACGGTCCATCCCAGCAATGCCGATGGCAGAAAGCAGTCCGCCGATAGTAGTCGGTATCAAGCAGACAAACAAAGATATGATGGCTGCAATGGAGATATAAGTTCCCGGATGGTCAATATTCGTATAATCAGCCATAGGAATCAACGTTACACATACAATAACGAATACCAAAGTGAAACCAGCCAGAAGAATAGTCAATGCTATTTCGTTCGGAGTCTTCTGGCGAGTAGCGCCTTCTACCAAAGCAATCATCTTGTCAAGAAAGCTCTCACCCGGTTGCTGCGTCACCAATACCTTGATTTTATCAGAAAGAACTTTTGTACCACCAGTTACGGAACTCTTGTCACCACCGGCCTCACGGATAACCGGAGCAGATTCACCGGTAATGGCACTTTCGTCAATGGAGGCCAAACCTTCCACAATCTCACCGTCGGCAGGAATCGTATCTCCTGCTTCACAAATAAAATAGTCACCTTTCTTCAAACGTGAACTGCTAACGGTATGGATTTTACCGTCAACCAACACTTTAGCAGGAGTCTCTTCACGGGTTTTACGCAAACTGTCAGCTTGGGCCTTACCACGAGCTTCAGCGATGGCTTCAGCAAAATTAGCAAACAGTAACGTCACAAACAAGATGATGAATACCAATAAATTATATCCGAATGCTCCATATTCCGAAGTACCCAATGAAAGGAAACAGACAATCAGCATGACAACCGTTACGACTTCCACCGTAAACATAATTGGATTCTTTATCATCACCCGTGGATTTAGCTTCACGAATGATTGCTTCAAACTTTCCATTACTTGCTCCTTCTGAAACAGAGAAGCTGATTTATTATCTTTCATACCTATGAAATTACTTTTTACAAACTACTATTACAAACTGAAATGTTCAGCAATCGTACTCAATGCATGTGCCGGGAAGAATGACAAGGCAGCCACAATAAAGATAACGGCAAAAGTCATCACACCGAAAGTTACTGTATCCGTCTTCAGCGTACCGGCACTCTCCGGAACATATTTCTTTCCGGCCAACAGACCAGCAATGGCTACCTGACCTACGATAGGCAGGAAACGTCCTAAAATCAGCGTCCAGCCGGTAGTATAGTTCCAGAAGTAAGTATTGTCGCCCAATCCTTCGAAGCCAGAACCATTATTGGCCGCAGCCGAAGTATATTCATAAAGCTGCTCACTCAGTCCGTGGAAACTGGGATTATTCAACCAGCCGCCTTCACCTGCCACAAATTCAGGATAATGAGCGAACAAAAAGCAAGAAAGTGCCACACCGCCCAAGATGATAAGCGGATGAAGCAGTGCCACAATGGTAGCAATCTTCATTTCACGCGCCTCTACCTTCTTACCGAGAAATTCCGGAGTACGTCCCACCATCAGTCCACTGATGAATACGGCGATAATGATGAATGTATAATAGTTCATGAAACCTACACCCACACCTCCAAACCACGTATTAATCTGCATGTTCAGCATTTCCATCATACCGGAAAGAGGCATCGTTGAATCATGCATACCATTCACAGAGCCATTGGAAGTAACTGTAGTCACAATACTCCAAAGAGCAGTAGCAGCAGACCCTAAACGGACTTCTTTACCTTCCATTGCTCCATTGTCTTGAGCAATTCCCATCTCATCAATGCGCGGATTACCTCCCATCTCCTGCGAAACATTGATGCAAACACCGACAAGAAAAGCAAAAAGCATTACGCTATAGATAGAGTAAGCCATCTTCTTACGTTTGATGTAAAAGCCGAGTGCAATCACCATAGACATTGGTATAATTAGGATAGACCAACATTCTGCAATATCTGTCAAGTAAGTAGGATTTTCCAACGGATGTGAAGAGTTACATCCAAAGTAACCGCCACCGTTCGTACCCAAATTGCTTGATAGGAACAATCGCTGCCGTAGGACCTTGTGAAACCAACTGGGTTTGTCCTTCCATCGTCTGAACTTCCAGCTTACCATCAAATCCCATCGGAGTACCTTGTAGAATGAGGATGAAGCCCACAATCAACGAAAGCGGTAATAATACACGTGTACAGCTCAAAACCAAGAAACTTCCAGAAGTTACCGATAGTCTTCGTCGATTTAGCAGCCATACCCTTCATGATACCTGCCATAGCTGCCATACCGGTAGCGGCGGTAATGAATTGGAACAACATAATGACGAACAAACTGTGTAAAATATGTCAGTCCGCTTTCACCGGAATAATGCTGCAAATTACAGTTCACCATAAAACTGATACATGTATTGAATGCCAGGTCTGGTGTCTGGTTAGCGTTTCCATCCGGATTTAACGGCAACCACTGCTGTGTACAGAGTAGCACCATGCCCCATACAAACCAAAAGGCATTCAGAATCAGCAGGGCTTTCAAGAACTGTTTCCAGTTCATCTCTTCCTCCGGATTGACTCCGGCCACTTTATAAATCAATCTCTCGACCGGCTTCATGAAATCCGACCATGTCTTTTCGCCTTTGTAAACCTTGGCAATATACTTTCCCAGAGGATAGGATATCACAATCAGCAGAACAATCTGCAAGGCTACACCTAAAATTTCAGTGTTCATTTCTCCACTCTCCATTCATTAAAACTTTTCGGGTCTTATCAGCACATAAGTCAGATACCCGAACATTACAATACCTAATACAAATAAAGCTGTGTACATAATTCTCTCTTTTAAATCTTCTCAAACCAATCTACGCATTTCCAGAAAAGCCAAAAGGCGAACAAACCGCTCAATAGGCAAAAAATAAATGATACTGTTATTCCCATGTTTTTACCTTTTAAAATGTTACTACATATTTTTGTCTGCCAGGAATGTGCCAAATATGTGCCAAAAAGAGCGCATATACCATACACCATTAATTATCAACAGAATACATACTAAACAAGTATAAAAAGAAACAGGTTGCACCCTTTCAAAATGAAAAGGTGCAACCCGTTTTGATATGTTTTAGCCCATAGGCACTTTCTGCTTCTAAGCCTGTTTCAAGAATAATCTTGCCACGGTCCTATATCGAAGGTACCTCAGTCGTATACTGAGCCCCCTATTATAGATCTGAGATCTTGTATTCCTCAATCTTCCGATACAACGTCGTCAAACCTATTTTCAATAACCGGGCTGCTTCTGTCTTATTCCCCTTTGTATACTCCAGTACACGGGCAATGTGCCGGCGTTCCATAGCTGAAAGTTCAAAACTGCCGGGACTGAATCATTGGAGTGTTCATAATGGGCATTCTGAATATCAAACGGCAAATCAGCAATGTCCAGATATCCGCTCTCGCAAACAATCATACTGCGTTCTATCACGTTACGTAATTCACGAATATTTCCCTTCCACGGTTGGGAGTCCAATGCTTCAAGAAATGCGGGAGCTATTTCAACCACCGGACGCGCCAGCTGTTCCGCAAAACTCTTTATAAAAGCCTTCGCCAACAGCCGGATATCACCTGCACGTTCACGCAATGGCGGCAGATGTATCTGAAATACGCTTAAATCTATAAAACAAATCCTCGCGGAAACGTCCGGCAACAATCTCCTGAGACAAGTTGCGGTTCGTAGCGGCAATGATGCGGACATTGACACGGGTAGTTTCGTATCACCTATCTTAATATACTCACCGGTTTCAAGAATACGCAGCAACTTGGCTTGCAGTTCAAACGCCATCTCACCGATTTCATCCAAAAAAATAGTCCCATTATTCGCTTCCTCGAACAGTCCCTTCTTATCCTTCAATGCGCCGGTAAACGAACCGGCTTTATGACCGAACATTTCACTTTCCAGCAACTCCTTGCTGAACGAAGAACAGTTAACCGCTACAAAATTCTGCCGTGCACGCTTACTACTGTAGTGGATGGCCTGGGCAAATACCTCCTTACCCGTGCCCGTTTCTCCAGTCAACAGTACAGGAACATCAGTCCCTGACACCTTCTGAGCTAATGAAACAGCATCCTTCAGGACTTTGGATTCTCCCAGGATAGAATCAAAAGAGTACGTCTGTCCCACCTTCTTCTCCAGTTTTTCCAACCGCACATTCATACGCGCTTTCTCTACAGCACGGCTTATCAGAGGAATAATCTTGTTATTATCGTCTCCCTTGGTGATGTAGTCGAAAGCACCGTTCTTGATGGCCTGCACCCCATCGGGAATATTGCCGTGCGCTGTCAGCAGAATAACTTCCACATTGGGTGCCGCCTTCTTGATAGCCAACACCAGGTCTACCCCATTTCCATCGGGCAGAAACACATCACACAAAACTACATCGGGATTTTGGAGTTCCAGTTGCTTCAGGGCAGCCCTGCAATCACCAGCCTGACAGACGTCATATCCCTCCAACTCCATCATCCGTGTCAGAAGGGTACGGATTTGTACCTCATCATCAATGATTAGAATCTTACTCATATCTATTTGATAAGTTTTTAAACTGATAACGGTAAAAAAAAACAGGGTGTGCAAATATAGGCTTTTCCCAAATACCAACGGCATATCTTTTGAACTTTTATAGGTGAAGGGGCAAGAGCCTGCCACCAACCGGGATATGAATATCCCACCACAGCAATGCCACAGCGGCATTATGCAGGCCTAGTCCCAGTGAAAGCCCCTCATGCCTCCCCCTTCCATTTTGGAAAGAGGCCACCTGAAATGAAAAGCCGGAAGGAAGAACATCCGGATGAATGCAATTATGAAACTGATTAAAAAGAAAACAAGAAATGAAAGTTTGTAAATTCGGCGGAACTTCCGTCGGCACCGTAGAGAGAATGAAACATGTAGCAACACTCATTAAAGATGCAACACCCAAGATTGTGGTACTGTCTGCCACTGCAGGCACCACCAACCATCTGGAGGAGATTGCCGCCAACTTGTTCAACCGTGAAATAGAACAAGCTCACGACCGTATCACCCGGCTGGAATTCCAATTCATCGAATTTGCCAATGGGTTGCTGACCGACGAGAAACTGAAACGGGAAGCAATAGATTATATCCTCGACCGCTTCCAGCAACTTTGGAAATTTACCAAAGATTCCTTCACCTCTGTCGAAGAGAAGGAAGTGCTGGCACAAGGCGAACTTATCAGTACCGCCCTAATGCACTTCTACCTGCGCGAGCTGAAAGTTCCCAATGTACTGCTTTGTGCATTCGACTTCATGCGTATCGGCCCCGACAACGAACCCGACTTGGAATATATAGAACAGAAACTCCGAGAACAGCTTGCCTGCCATCCCGGCATCAATCTCTTCATCACTCAGGGTTTCATCTGCAAGAATGCCTATAACGAAACAGATAACCTGAAACGCGGCGGCAGTGATTACACTGCTTCCCTCATTGGCACCGCCCTCCAAGCAGACGAGATACAAATATGGACGGACATAGATGGCATGCACAACAATGATCCGCGCGAGGTGTCAGGTACCCGCCCCGTGAAACGCCTCAGCTTCAACGAAGCCGAACAACTGGCCTTCTATGGTGCCAAGATACTGCATCCCTTCTGTATCGCCCCGGCACGCCTAAGGAATATTCCCGTCCGGTTGCTTAACTCTATGGAACCGTCGGCAGAAGGCACGCTAATTTCCAACCTGCAGGACGACAATATCATCAAGGCCATAGCCGCCAAGGACCACATCATATACATAAAGTTCGAATCGAACCATAATCTGTGTCCCTATCTGTTCATCAGCAAGATTTTCGACATTTTTGCCAAGTACCGTACCCCCCTCTGCCTGCTGGTATCTTCCAATCTGGACGTATCTGTGGCTATAGACGACTGCACTCGTTTATCGAACATCATCTCCGAACTACGCCAATATGCCCATGTATTGGTAGAAGACCGCATGACCATCGTCTCCGTGGTGGGCAACATGCAATGGGAATATGCCGGGTTTGAGGCAAAGATTATGGAGGCGCTAAAGGACATCCCCCTACGGATGATTTCATATGGCAGCAGCAATAATGATGTGGCATTCGTCATTAAGAATACAGACAAAAAAAGGGCTTTACAAGCCCTAAATGATAAGTTATTCCAACCGGAATATGCAGAACGGAACTAAAAGAAATGGTTCCGTATCTCCTTCGCGATGTAACGGCCCATCAGCTCCTGCCCCGGTTTGTCGGGATGCAACCCGTCGCGCAGATAGCGCCCGCTACCGGAAGGCTGCTCAAACTTTTCGGTGATACCACAGTTGGAGTAACAGTCTATCAGCTGCACGGAAAGCGCCCGGCACAACTCACGCAAGATGGCAATCTTCTGCAGATTCAGTGCATTGTGTTCGGGGTTGCCGGTCTGAATCGGCGTGCACACGAATACGCGGCATTGGGGATAATGCTCCAGAATGGTCTGAATGGACCAACGGGCACCGCCCGCCATGGTGTTGACATCTACTTCATCGAGCGTCTTCCCTTTAAGGGCCTCTTCGGCACTACCCAAGTTACGGTCATTCGTTCCCATAGAGAACACAAAGACATCGGGCGCAGGGTAAGCGCCACTTTCCACTTCGGCTATGAACTTCTGGATATGCACCTTTGACACGTTGTTGTGCCGCATCTGTAACTCATGCTTATCCTCCGTAACCTGCCAACCGCCGGAGATGCCGGCAAAAGCTTCGCTGCCATAATCCTGAGTATCGGGATGGCATGCCCATGTGGCAGAACCGACCGCCACGTTGTGATGTGTAGCGAATCCGAGTTTATCCACTACAGTCTTAGACCATTGTTCGCCTGCGGTAATGCTGTTTCCATCGCACCCGAAGTTCAGCTTGCTGAAGTCCGGATAAAGAGATTGCGCATGCAGCGCAATCCCCATCCAGACAAGAATCCCCAAAACCATCAATCTATTCATCTTCTTATGATAGAAAACCTATGAAAAACGTTCAATAATTTCCATGCACATACGTCCGTTGTGATACGGACATTTCCAGAATCCCGCCTTGTCATCATCGGTGTTCACCGTGCCGTCGGCACGCACGCTCCAATGCCATTCTCCGTACTTGTAGTCTACCAGATGCTGCTTGATGAAGTCCCAACATCGGAGAGCCTTCTGCATGGCCACTTCGTCATCAAAGTGCTGGTAGAGGTTGGCATGTCCCACTACGTTCTCGGCCTGCACCCACCAGTGGCGGTCAGTATCGGTCTTTCCTTTATCCAGAAAAGTCTCGTATATCATGCTGCCGTCGGGCGTCAATCCTTCATCGGCAGCGGCAGCGATGTATTCTACAAGTGGTTCCACTTTCTCCAGGAGGTCCTTATCGCCCAGAACAAGGGCAGCCTCGTGTATCAACCAGGAGGCTTCGATGTCGTGCCCATAGGAGACAATGCGGTATTTACTAACCCAATCATCATTGAAGAACAATTCCAGATGACCGGTCTTGATATTCAGAATCCGTTCCGTGAAAAGGCCTATCAAATTGCGCAGTTGCCTCTCCAGACGGGTATCCTTCCACACGCGGAAAAGATTGGTATAAGGTTCCAGAATATGCAGATGGGTATTCATCGTCTTGCGCTCGTTCTCATCCTTGGCGCTGAGGCGCATGTCGGCTATTTCTCCCCATTCGCGGGTCAAGGCTTCGCAATAACCGTTTTTCACGGGGTCGAAGCTATGCTCTTCGATGGTCTCGAACAAGCGGATGGCATATGCCAGCGCTTCATCATCGCCCGTGGCACGAGCATATTCACTCAGCCCGTAGATGGCGAACCCCAAAGCATAAATCTGCTTCTTGGTATCGAGCGGATTGCCTTTATAGTCGAGAGACCAGTAAACTCCACCAAATTCATTGTCATAGAAACGGTCGATAAGAGTACGTTTGGCACGCGTAGCCGTTTCCAGATACTCCGGCCTCTTCAGCAAGCGGTATGCAGCCGAGAAGGTCCACAAGATGCGGGCGTTCAGGATTGCCCCCTTTTCTGCTTCGGGCTTCACCTCCTCCCGGCCCGTGATACGGCCGTAGAAACCGCCGTTCACTTCATCCGTCATTCTATTTATCCAGAAGGGGAGGATATTGGAAACCAGCTCCTCCTCCATCTCCTGTTTCATCTTCTTGATATCCACAAGTTTTTGAGTTATGAGTTATAAGTTATGAGTTATTCTGCTAAAGGTTCTCACGGCGCTCTTTCAGGTCTGCATTGATGGCTGCCATACGCGTCTTATTCAATGGATAGATGAATACGACAACGATGGAAAGTGCGGCTATCGCAGCAGGAATAAAGCTCATCAGATACTTCAAGCCATCCAGCGCCTCGGGAGTCTGCACGGCATTCTCTGCGGTATTGTAACCGAAGAATGCCAACAGTGCCATTACTGCCCAGCCTGCAAATGCACCGCCAAACTTCTGCGCCATAGAACCGGAAGAGAATATCAGCCCCGTAGAGGATGTGCCATCCTTTTGCTCGGCATAGTCCGCCACATCCGCATACATGCTCCAAATCAACGGAGATACGATACCGGTGCAGATGGAGATAAGCACCTGGAAAATCATCATCAGCCACCATCCCAGCCCGTCATTCGGCACAAAGAAGAAGAGCACGCTGAGCACTACCAGGCACACGAGCGAAATGATATAAGTGGACTTCTTTCCAAACTTCATGGACAGAGGCACAGCCAGCGCCACACCAATCATATTACACACTTCACCCACCATCAGGAACAAGCCGGCATACAATACCAGATTGAACACCCCGAAATCGAGGAATGCATTGGCACTGATATAGTCCTTGAAGAAGTAGGCGGCAGTAGCTCCGCGTACCGTATTGAAGAAATTCGACAACAACGCCGCACCATTCAATATCCACCAAGGCGAATTGCGCACCAGTGACTTCACATCCTTACCGATGGATTCGGACGCCACACTCTTGACATGCTCGCGCGTCATGCTAAAGCAAAACAGAAAACCCAAAAAGCAGAGCGTGGCAATGCATACCATGGCATATTGCCAACTGGAAGCATTGCTATAGTCCATTGATTTAAACCAATTACACAATGGCTCCCATGCTCCCAAAGCGATAAAACTACCTCCGTATGCAAAAAACATACGGTAAGAAGAGAAAACCGTTTTTGTGTTCGAATCATCAGTCATTACTCCCAACATAGCCCCGTATGGTACATTGATTGCCGTATATACCGTCATCATCAAGATGTAAGTGACATAAGCCCATACCAGCTTACCCGTTGTCCCCATGTCGGGCGTTGTAAAAAGTAAAATCCCGGCAATGGCAAAAGGAGCTGCAATCCACAACAAATAAGGACGGTATTTACCCCAACGCGTATGAGTACGGTCTGCAATGACTCCCATCATCGGATCGGACACTGCATCCCAAATACGTGTCACCAGCATCAGCAATCCTGCATCAGCCAAGCTCAAGCCAAAAATATTCGAATAGAAGAACGGTAAGTAATAGGAGAATATTTTCCAGAACATAGAGGAAGACATATCCCCGAAACCATAACCGATTTTCTCTTTTAGTGTTGCCATAGTATGTTGTATTTTTATTATTTCATTATCTGCAAATTCTTGTCTATCAGCTTCTTCAACGTTTCTACCGAAGCTGATGAAGACAAGCCGTCAGCAGGCGTATTCATGCAATAGTCCACCAGCTTATCAATGGTAGAGGTAGCCACATGCATCCGCGTGTCGGAAGAAGCGTAGTAGATGAATACTGTTCCGTCTTCGTCGGCAATCCAGCCGTTGGTGAAAAGTACATTGCTTACGTCACCTATACGCTCCTCACCCTCGGGTACCATAAAGGCCCCACCGGGAGTGGCAATCAGTTTCGTCGGGTCTTCCAGGGAAGTCATGTACATATAGAGCACATAACGCAATCCGGCGGCACAACCGCGGACACCATGAGCCAGATGCAACCATCCTTTCGGAGTCTTGATGGGATGCGGACCTTCACCATTCTTCACCTCCTTGATGGTGTGATAGTAGCGCTGGTCGATAATCTTCTCTTCCTTCACCTCAGCATGGGTTATGTCGTCCACCAGCGCCCAGCCGATACCACCACCGCTGCCGGCATCAATAAAGCCATCCTGCGGACGGGTATAGAGGGCATATTTGCCATCTACAAACTCCGGGTGCAGCACTACGTTGCGTTGCTGGCTCTTGGTCTTCAGGTCGGGCAGGCGTTCCCAGTTCTTTAAATCCTTGGTGCGGGCAATGGCAGCTGTAGCCGTAGCCGAGGACAAATCACCGGCAGGCGCATTGTCGTCGTGGCGTTCGGCGCAGAAGATACCGTAAATCCAGCCGTCCTCATGAGCCGTGAGGCGCATGTCGTATACATTCGTTGCCGGAATCGCGTCTTCGGGCATGGTGATGGGATAATCCCAGAACCGGAAATTATCAATGCCGTTGGGACTCTCGGCTACGGCAAAGAACGACTTACGGTCAGCGCCCTCTACACGTACCACCATCAGATACTTGCCATTCCACTTAATGGCCCCCGAATTCATGGTCGCATTCATACCGATACGTTCCATCAGGTACGGGTTGGACTTCTCATCCAAATCATACCGCCAGAATACAGGTGTATGAGCAGCCGTCACTACCGGATATTTATAGCGGGTGAATATGCCATTGCCGTCTTCCACGGCCACATTCTTTCTCGTAATCAACTCTTCGTGTCTCTGAAAGAGCCTCTCTACCTTTTCTTTAAAAGCTTCCATGTCTGTTATATTGATTGTTTGTTATTGATACAGATTTACATCAGCTGCAAACAGCGTCTTGGGATTGTTATAGAACTCCACAAAATCCTCCGCAGATGTCTGTCCCGGATAGGGGGCATAGTAATGGGTCACCTTTTCACGGGCATTGCGCCACACCAGCACATAGGCAAGCGGATATTTCTCCAACGCAGGCAGCAGAGTACCAGTCCACCATTTGGCATCGGGAATTCCTTCGTAACCGGTTTCGG
>OIFH01000122.1_pt1 | contig 11779 bp, 13 predicted proteins | sample 1581951 | NCBI WGS metagenome assembly OIFH01 (sample SAMN04414075, study PRJEB24778) | human gut metagenome | material: faecal | host: Homo sapiens | reverse complement strand
TAAATAATTATTATGTCAAAGAGGATAAATGGGATAATGTATATCCCACTATTATACCTAATTTTGATAGAAGTCCTAGGGCTGGTAAAAATACGACGAATATATGGTATAATTCAACTCCTGAACTTTTTCGTAAACAAATAATTAAAGCTATGGATTTAATAAAAGATAGAAATGAGGAACATAAAATATTATTTTTACAATCTTGGAATGAATGGGGAGAAAGTAATTATGTTGAACCTGATTTAAAATATGGGAGAAAATTTTTAGATGTCCTGAGGGAACTTTTAATATCTAAATAGAAAATGGGGTACAAATTTATTGGTATGAATTTTGATAAAACTCTTATGGATGTTTTGAGAGGTACCGAAATTTTGGTGGTCATTTTCGTTGCTAACAATTTACCTTAGTAATAGTATTGCTGTTAGCACACCAATATGAGTAATTGAAATAGAAAAACTTGTATTTATAGTCATAAAATATGTCCAAAAGTGAAGCAATAATAATTGGATGGATCAATAAGGGGAAACCAGCCGATTGTGGAGAAACTATGAAGAACCAACTAATGATTCGAAAATTAGAGGAATTGGGAATCCGTTGTCGGCAGATAGATTTTAAAAATTGGAAACGACATCCATGGGTCTTTTTTCAGTTGGTTTGGGATATAGTTGTGCATCGAGACAATACATTGGTTCTTTCCACATCGGCAAGTAACATATATTTAATGATAGAGATATTGAAGAAGCTGAATTGGCAAATGAATTGCATACATTGGGTCATTGATGGTAACTTGCAGGAATGTATAAATTATGGAAAATATCAAGTGGGAATTCTTGATTATACAACTTGGACTTTAGTTGAAAGTTCGCTAATGGTTGATAAACTTAGGCAACAAGGCTTACATAATGTGATGCAAGTTCCTAATTTTAAGTCTATTAAAAATTATCCGAATATCACAACTAGAATTTAAAAAAAGGGGCGATTGTTTTTCTTGGTCGTATTATACTAGAAAAAGGAACTGATTATATATTGGAAGCGGTATGTCAATTGAATAAAATGGGATTACAAAATAAGTTTCTAATCGATTTCTATGGAAAGGTTAATGATAGTTATGAGAGTTTTTTCAGGAACAAATAATTAAAGCTATGGATTTAATAAAAGATAGAAATGAGGAACATAAAATATTATTTTTACAATCTTGGAATGAATGGGGAGAAAGTAATTATGTTGAACCTGATTTAAAATATGGGAGAATATTTTTAGATGTTCTGAGGGAACTTTTGGTAACTAAAAAATAGATTTAGCTTAGTATGGATTAGAGTTGTATCAGCTTTAATATTCTTCTTGTATAAGAGCTTATTTTTTTGATAAGAATATAGGAAAAGGATAAGCCACTCTAATAAGAGTTTAGAAGTTCAAATGAAAGAATATCCGTATTTTTGTTTCAATAAAAAAGTTTTGTTGTTTTATTAAAACATCGATAGATATTATATGAAAATAAAAAAAAACAGTGGCAAAATTAATTTTTCATTAGCTTCCCAAATATTGTTTCTTGGTATAGATTATAAAAAAGCTAAAGGAGGAGTAGCTTCAGTAGAAAAAGTATATTCTACTATTTTTTCTCCTTTTCATTTTGTACGAACTGTAGTTGATGGAAATAGTATTCAAAAGATAGGAATATTTATAGAAGCATTCATTCATTTCATGTTTGTAATGATATGCTGTCCGGAAATTAAAATAGTTCATATCCATGGTGCTTCTTATGCCAGCTTCTGGCGAAAACGAATCTTTATTTTTTTATCAAAATTGTTTAGAAAGAAAGTAGTGTATCATATGCATGGTGGTGCATTTAAGGAATTTGCATTGAAGCATCGCACGATTGTAAATAATACATTAAGAAAATGTGATATCGTAATTGTATTATCAGATAGTTGGAAGGAATTTTTCATAAATGAATTAGGGTGTAAAAATGTTATTGTAATTAAAAATCCAATAGAACATCCTATATATAAATCTGGTCCTAAAAAAAACGCTTGTGTCTTGCTATTTTTAGGCCTTTTATGTAAAGAAAAAGGGATTTATGACTTATTGGAAGTTATTTCAGAAAATAAAAAAGCTTATTGGGGTAATCTAATATTTCGATTTGCTGGCAATGGCAATGTTGTAGATGTCTTAAATACTATAAAGCGATTAAAAATAGATGACATTGCTTTTTATGAAGGTTGGGTTTCAGGAAAAGAAAAAATAAAGTTGCTAAACGAAGCAGATGTTTATATCTTACCTTCTTATTATGAAGGACTTCCCATATCAATTTTAGAATCAATGTCTTATCATTTGCCAATTATTTCTACAAATGTAGGTGGAATACCAGAAATAGTAAAGGATGGAGTAAATGGTTTTATCATAGAACCTGGTAATAAGAAAGGATTGAAGGAGGCCATAGACCATTTGCTATTTAATAGGGAATTGAGGGAGAAAATGGGAGTTGCATCAGCAGATATGGTAAAAGACCATCTTCCTGACTCTGTGAAAAAGCAATTGGAGAATCTGTATCTTAAATTATTAAATGATAAATGAATAAATATTTAAAGGAGTCAATAAAATATTTGCTAAGATCTTATCCTGTTATTTACCCTTATGTAAAAGAGGTTGAGCGGATGTATAATATGTCACATGATGAATTACAGGGAAGAAATGAAAGGGTATTCTTAAAAATTTTCCGCAAAGCATATACAAAGTCTTCTTTTTATCATAAACTTTATACTGAAGCAGGTATAAAATTAGAAGATATAAAATGCTTAGGTGATATAAGCAAGTTGCCAGTTGTTACTAAAGATATGATTCTTCATCAGTCTGATGCTCTGCTTACCACATCTAAGTGGAAATTATTAAAAAATAGGACAAGTGGGACTACAGGAACCCCTTTGACCGTTTTTGAGGACTGGAAGTCAATCTGGAAGGAGCAAGCTTATTTCTATTGCTATAGGAAACGTTGTGGATATATTTATGGACAACCATTAGTGTCTTTACGTGGAAATCTAGGGAAGAAAGATACTATGATGTATGTACATATATCAAATACTCTCTATCTTTCAAGCTATAATATAAATGAACAAACAGTGGGGGCGTATTATAAAGGGATTGAAAAGAGGAGTCCTCAGGCAATTGAAGGATATCCAAGTTCCTTGTATAATTTAGCCTTATTGCTAAAGGATAAAGGATTATATTGTAATATTCCTGTGTGTTTTACATCTTCGGAGAACTTGTTGGATTTTCAAAGACAATTGATAGAGGAACGGTTTCAGACTAAAATATTTGACCATTATGGAACTACAGAAAGGACAATAAGAATTAGCGAATCAATAAAACATGATGGCTATTTTGAAGATCCAGGTTATTCTATCAATGAATATCTGAAAGATCGGGTTGTATCAACATCGTTAATAAATTCAGTTTTTCCTTTGATACGTTACCAATCGAGTGATGTTGTAATATTGAAAGAGAATACGAAGGATGAACGTGTTTCTATTGATAGGATACAAGGGAGAAGTGGTAATTGCATAAAAGGTAAGGACGGTTCGATATATAATAATGCTGCTTTGACTTTTATTTTAACCTATAGCCATAATATTCGTTATGCACAATTCATTCAAAAGAAAAATGGAAAGGTTTTGCTTAATATTGTTCCAGAAGCTGTTTTTTCTTCTCAAAAATTTGGATGAGTTAAAGCAAATGATTGATTTAAAGATTGGTTTGTCTAATCTGGAACTTGAGATTAACTTGATTAAAGAACAGGATTTAATTTATACTACCCGTAACAAATACAGTTATATCATATCGGAATAAAAGTGTAACTGCAAGAAATAATTTTTATCATGAATATTAGTATTTTCGGTCTCGGCTACGTAGGATGCGTAGGCGCAGCTTGTTGTGCAAAATTGGGTCACCATGTAATAGGAGTGGATGTGTCAGAAAACAAAGTGAACCTGATAAAATCCGGTCATCCTACCATCATAGAGAAAGACATTGAAGAACTGTGCGCAGAAGGGCATAAAAACGGGCGTTTGACAGCCACTCTAGATGTCCATGAGGCGGTTCATCATTCGGAAATCTCTTTTATAGCGGTGGGAACTCCCAGTTCCAAGGAAGGGCATCTAAACCTTAGCTATATTTACGGAGTAGCAAGACAAATAGGAGAAGCTATAAAAACGAAGGAAACCTATCATATCATTGCCATTCGTAGTACAGTATTGCCCGGAACCAATAAAAAAGTAGGTGAGATCATAGAAGAGGCATCCGGCAAGCAGCGTGGCAAGGCATTTACTGTGGTATCCAATCCGGAATTCCTTCGTGAAGGAACCTCTGTACATGATTATTTGAACCCTCCTTTGACTTTGATTGGTACAGATTGCGAGTATGCCGAGCAAAAATTCCGTGAACTGTATAAAGATATAAATGCGGAATTCGTATGTACTGATATCAAAGTTGCGGAAATGATGAAATATGTCAATAATACATATCATGCCTTGAAGATTGTTTTCGGTAATGAAGTGGGCAATATCTGCAAGGGACTGGATATTGATAGCCATAAGGTGATGGAAATCTTTTGTAAGGATCGTGAACTGAACATATCACCCTATTATTTTAAACCCGGGTTTGCATATGGTGGCTCTTGTTTGCCTAAGGATTCCAAGGCTCTCCGCACCTTGGCACGTGATTTATATATTGATGTTCCAGTCATTAACAGCATAGAAAATTCCAATGAGATTCAAAAAAAGAATGCTGTTTCTGTCATAATGGGGAAAGGAAAGCGGAATGTGGGTGTTCTAGGCTTGAGCTTTAAAGCGGGAACGGATGATTTACGTTGCAGTCCGATAGTGGATGTCGTGGAAACTCTGCTGGGCAAAGGGTTCAATATCCGCATTTATGACAAAAATGTGAAAATTTCGGAACTGACAGGAACGAATAAGGATTTCATAATGGCGAAGATTCCTCATTTACAACATTTTTGTTACAGATAACCTTCAGTCCGTGATTGAGGGGAGCGATGTGCTGGTGGTTACTAATAAAGAAAAAGAGTTTGCAGATATTTTGCAAAACTATCCGGGTAAAATCATCATTGATCTGGTACGGGCTTGGAAAGACGTGGATTATGCCGGTGTTTATGAAGGATTGTCCTGGGGAAATATTAATGCGAATACCGCAGCGCAGTATCAGAAAATAGAGAAAGACATCAAAGGAACGGAATTTTAACAACTCATGGAACAGAGGAAAGTACTGATTATAGTGGAGAATCTACCTGTACCGTTTGACACACGGGTATGGCAAGAAGCTACCACATTAGTGGAGAATGGATACGGTGTGAGTGTCATTTGCCCTAAAGGCAAAGGTTATGACAAGGATTATGAATATCTGCAAGGCGTGCATATCTATCGCCATCAATTACCACGGGAAGGAAATGGCGCATGGGGATATGCCCGTGAGTATTATTGTGCCTTGCGCGATGAATATCACCTGGCCAAGAAAATATTTAAGGAACGGGGCTTCCATGTGATTCACGGATGCAATCCGCCAGATGATATTTATTTGGTGGCCAAGCCTTTTAAAAAGCATGGAGTGGATTATGTTTTTGACCATCATGATATTTGTCCGGAGTTGTATGAGGCTAAGTTTGGTAAGAAAAGCGGCCTGCTTTATAAGAGCCAGTTGTGGTTGGAACGTAATACCTATAAACACTGTACTTTTGCTTTTGTCACCAATGAGAGTTATAAGAAGATAGCCATAGAACGTGGAGGGATGAAAGCGGAAGACGTATATGTTTTACGCAGTGGTCCCAAACTGGAACGTTTGAAGATAACTCCGGTAAAACCGGAAATCAAGCGTGGCCGCAAATATATGGTAGGCTATTTGGGAGTTATCGGTCAGCAGGAAGGAATTGAATATTTACTGAAAGCGGCTTCCCATATAAAGAATGAGTGGGGGCGTGATGATGTATTTTGGGGCATTGTGGGCGGCGGTCCGCATCTGGAGCAGTTGAAACAGCTTTGTCATGATATGGGTTTGGATGATATTGTAGAATTTACAGGCCGAGTGAGTGATGAAAAGCTGCTTGATTATCTGAATACGGCAGATGTTTGTGTCAATTCGGATGAATACAATGAAATGAACGATAAGAGCACCATGAATAAGATCTTGGAATATATGGCACTCGGAAAGCCCATTGTCCAATTCGATCTTACCGAAGGACGTCACTCCGCCCAGGCGGCTTCACTTTATGCGGAACCTAACAATGCGGCAGATATGGCAAAGAAGATTATAGAGTTACTGGAAGACCCCGACAAACGTAAACGGATGTCTGAGTATGGTCGTAGCCGCATAATCAATGAACTGAGTTGGGAACATACTTCAAAAGCCCTGCTTGAAGGGTATGATAGATATTTCAAGAAAAGAGGTTTATAGGAACTGCCTCAATTATAGTCTTCATGAAAAAAATCTCCTGGTATTATAATCGTCTGCGGGCAATGAATGCCAAAGAAATACTTTGGCGGTTGGAACAAAAGAAAAGCCAGCATCGGGAAAAGGTACGTTTCGCCAATAGCGATATGGATATAACTTCAAGCCTGTTCTATGAAGAAATATCGCATCTGTCATTTGACGCCGGTCGTCTGGGACTGAATTTTAAAAACAAGAAGTTCGGTGTACGGACGGATATTCACCTGTTGGGGGGATATGATTATGGAATTTATAAACAGGACTGGCATGCCGGATTCCAGACAGGCAATAAATGGTCAAGGAAATTCAGTTATAGTTTGCCATATAAACAATGTGATCATATCGGGGACGCGCGTACTAATTGGGAGTTGAACCGTCATTTTCAGTTTGCTTTACTGGCAAAGAATTTTTTATGCTACAAGCGATTTGAAGTATTATAGGGAATTGCAAGCTCTTTTTGACAGTTGGAGAAGGGAGAACCCTTTTTTAAAAGGTATATCCTGGACCAGTGTGATGGAAGTGGCCATACGGGCGATAAACTGGATGTACACGCTTGCTTTTCTTTCCCAAAGTAAGAATGTGGATAAGGACTTTAAAATCAGACTTTCCGTTGGAATCCGTAATATGATAGGCTATGTTTCACAACATTACTCCCGTTTTTCATCGGCCAACAACCATTTGTTGGTGGAAGCGACAGCTATCGGGCTTGCAGGACTGGCTTTCCATTGTGAGAAATGGAAAACATTGGGAATTTCCATCCTTACGGAAGAATTATTGAAACAGAATTACACGGATGGAGTGAACAAAGAGTTATCATTGCATTACCAGATGTTCGGTATGGAAGCTTATGCGCTGATGATACACTCCATGCAGACCTGTAATTGCAATGTACCGGAAATTTGGCTTCAGATGCTTGAGAAAATGACAGAATATGTAGGATGTTCATCATGGAGAGGGAATGTTGCAATGGAATTTGGTGATGATGATGAAGGCAAAATTCTGGATTTGCAGGGAGGAGAAATCAATCATCTGCAATATATAATGCAATTATGTTCTTTGGTATTGAAAACTCCTTATCAATATATTTTCCAACATCCGGTTAATGAAACGGTCTGCTGGCTGTTTACCGATGAAGAGATAGGTGACATGAGGAGAATGGAACCTTTGCCGATATCAGATGCTTGTTGTTTTAAAGAAGGTGGAAATACATTCCTTCGTGACGGACAGGATCGTGTATTAATCGGTATTGATCATGCTGCTTTGGGTTTTGGAAGTATAGCGGCCCATGGACATGCGGATGCCTTAAGTTTTCAGATGATGATGGATGGAAAGATGTTGTTTGCTGATCCCGGGACGTATATTTATCATTGTGATTTACCTTTCCGGAATTTATTTCGCAAAACGGAGATGCATAATACATTATGTATAGATGGCAGAAACCAGAGTGAGATGCTGGGTGCTTTCCTTTGGGGAAGAAAGGCAAAGTGTACATTGGAAAACTATTCTGTTGATAATAATATTGTAAGACTTGAAGCGTTCCATGATGGATATGCACCTGTCCGGCATCAGCGTGTGTTTGAATGGGAACATTCCAATTTAAAATTGCGGATAAAGGATGGGATAACTAAAGCGGTACCTTGGTGTGCTACTTTGCTGTTGGGACCAGACTGTGAGGCATATATAGATAGGAATACGATACAAATACGTATGGGAGAAAACAGTTGTTGTGTAAATATAAACACACCGATCGGCTTAGTCGGGATAGAAGATGTCTGGCTTTCGCCTTGTTATGGAAAAAAGATGAAAACAAAAGCTATCAAAATAAGGGGGAATTCAAAGACGTTAGAAGTGGAACTGCATTTATTCCTGAAGGATTTGTAATGATGTTTATTCTTGAATTTGAAAATGTGGTAGTTACAATGAAAAGTTGTAATAGTACTAAGAAAAGACGATGGAAATGTAATGCACTCCTGATTCTATTTCTATTGTGCGGATGTTTACATATACATGCACAGGCTTTAAGGGGAACCACAGGATTATTGCATGCACCGACAGCTGATATGGAGAAGGATAAAACATTCAAATTGGTGGTAATGTACTTGATATAACTCCACTTCGGTATGAGGATTTTGATGTGAGATATACATTTAATTATTATCTGAATATCACAATCTTCCCATGGCTGGAGGTGGGATATACCTGTACATTGAATTATGCCAATGAAGGGTCTACTTATTTCCCGGAAAAAGTTTGGGGGAAATATTCAAATCAAGACCGTTCCTTTTATGGGCGGTTACGGGTATGGAAAGAAGGGTGGTGGAAAGGCTGGACACCGCAGATCGTTGTAGGGTTGGATGATCCAGGAACACATGAAGCATCGGGAGGGGGAGGGATAGCCTCACGGAATGAATCAGGCGGTAATGCTTTTTTTATGCGTTATTATATAGCGATGACAAAGCATATTGATTTTGCAGGTATTGGAAATTTGGGGACTCATGTATCTTATGTTATTGACCGGCCGGCTAATTATCCTCAGGCAAAGGGTATAGCCATAGGTGCAAATTTTAAGATACATACATTAGGAGAATCTTGGGGAAACAAATTGTTGAACGGTTTCAATCTGATGGCCGAATATGACGCCCGCACAGTGAATATCGGGGCACATTACCAGCTTTGGAAAGACCACATCAACCTGATTGCCGAATTGAACAATGGGAAATACTTCTCCGGAGGCATTTATTTCAAGATTCATCTGAAATGATAAAAAAGAGGCTCCTATTAGAAATTTCCGGTTAGATTTTGTTCCTTTGTAGTACAATCAAAAAAACGATGAATCATGGAACAGCAGCAGTTGAAGAGATGCCCGATAGGGGTACAGACTTTTGAGAAAGTCATAGAGGGGAACTACCTTTATATAGATAAGACGGAATACATTTACCGTATGGCACACGGTGCTTCCAATTATTATTTCCTGAGCCGTCCCCGCCGGTTCGGTAAGTCGTTGCTGGTTTCCACGCTGCATAGTTATTTTGCCGGGAAGAAGGAACTCTTCAAAGGGTTTGCCATCGAAAAGCTGGAAACCGAATGGACGGAATATCCGGTGCTGCACTTTGACATGAGTCTGGCCAAGTATGTGGACAAGGAAACATTGGAAAGCATGCTGGATGTGCAGCTCTTTGAACATGAGAAATATACGGAAAGCCGGAAAGGGCGGTTACTCTTAATGACAGGATGAAGACACTCATCATGCGTGCCTGCGAACAGACCGGCCGCCAGGTGGTAGTCCTCATCGACGAGTATGATGCGCCCTTGCTGGATGTGATGCACGAGGAGGAGAATCTCCCCGTACTTCGTAATGTGATACGTAATTTTTACAGTCCGCTGAAGGCATGCGACCCTTATCTGCGCTTTGTGTTCCTGACCGGCATCACCAAGTTTTCCCAGCTCAGCATCTTCAGCGAGTTGAACAATATCTCGAATGTCAGTATGGACGAGCCTTACGCTGCCGTTTGCGGCATTACGGAGGAGGAGATGCTGGAACGGATGTTAGGACACATTGAATGTCTGGCAGGTGCGCTGGAGATGACGTGTGAGGAAACCAGACTGAAATTGAAAGAGAAATATGACGGTTATCATTTCACTTGGCCTTCGCCTGATATTTATAATCCGTTCAGCCTGCTGAATGCCTTGGAAAGAAAGAAGATAGACAACTATTGGTTTGGCAGTGGTACGCCCACTTATCTGGTAGAGATGCTGCGTAAGTTCCACGTCCTTCCCTCCGAGGTGGGGCACAGCATGCAAGCCATGGCTTCTGATTTTGATGCGCCTACGGAGAAAATGGAGAGCATCGTGCCTCTGCTCTATCAGAGCGGATACCTCACTATAAAGGGATATGATAAAGAATTTGGAATGTACCGTTTAGGTTTTCCGAACCGGGAAGTGGAAGAGGGGTTTGTACGTTTCCTGCTCCCTTTTTACGCGAACGTAAATAAGGTGGAATCTCCCTTTGAGATTCAGAAGTTTGTCCGTGAGGTGCGTTCCGGTGATTATGACTCCTTCTTCCGCCGTCTGCAAAGTTTCTTTGCGGATACTACCTACGAAGTGATCCGCGAACAAGAACTACATTACGAGAATGTGCTTTTCATCGTATTCAAGCTTGTCGGCTTCTATACCCAAGTGGAATATCATACGAGCAAAGGACGCATTGACCTTGTCCTGCAGACTCACAAGTTTATTTATGTGATGGAATTCAAGCTGGACGGCACGGCCGAGGAGGCTTTGCAACAGATTAATGACAAGCATTACGCGCTTCCTTTTGCTTCGGACAGACGGAAGCTCTTTAAAATAGGGGTGAACTTCAGTGCTGAAACCCGCAATATCGAAAAGTGGATAGTAGAAGAATGAAAATATAGAAAGAAAATAGAGTCCGAAGAAAAGAGGTGCACACTGCTGCAATATCCGGTGAAACTTGGTACAAGATCCGCGGAATCTTGTACCAAAGTTTTTGTAATCTTGTGACGGGTGGCGGCTAGTTCCTTTGGACATTGCAAAGATAACTTCACGTCCGTGCGGCGTGATCTCTTCTGACCCCTTGGCGGATTGCAGGGAGTTTACGGGGACACGGGGACAGTGGGGACACCCCCTTTTTTCCTCACACACGTATGCGTGTACCTATAAAGGGAGGATAAGTTGGGTGATATATTCCCTTGCCGTCCACACTTACCGGTACCTCTTATTTGGTGAAACGTTTGCCCAAAGGAGGACGGTGCTTTCGGTTATCCTCCCTGTCGTGCGTTTTTTCAGAAGTTCCGGCCGGACATAATCCTGTGGGAAGGCAGGGGGAAAGATGATTTTCCCACCTAATTATATCGCGCGTGCGTGTGTGAGAAATTTGGAGTCTGTCCCTGCTGTCCCCACTGTCCCTGCTTGGGAGAGCCGGTGTGAACTGCCATCTTTAAATTCTCAATTTTTAATCTTCCTCCGTATCAACGTTTCCTCGTCCTACGAGAGGAAACAAGCTCGTACCGGCTCCTTGCCGGAACGTTCCACGCCTTTGCCGGGATGATTTTTCTTATTATCCGCACTGTTGCTGTGGGAATCATAGACCGTTTGTACGTAGTTCATCGCCCCATGGGGGTTTTATTGCCGGTGGTGGCCGGTATCCGCTTATGTATTACCCAAACGACACTCTTCGTGATTACCAGCAGGAGATGAAGCTCCGCCTCTTTGAGGAGTGGGAGTTTCATCGGAATGTGATGGTGCAGATGCCCACCGGTACGGGAAAGAC
>OIFH01000121.1_pt1 | contig 11802 bp, 13 predicted proteins | sample 1581951 | NCBI WGS metagenome assembly OIFH01 (sample SAMN04414075, study PRJEB24778) | human gut metagenome | material: faecal | host: Homo sapiens | reverse complement strand
AGCTTTTATAATGTTGCAACGCAGGAAGAAGAATATGCAGATATTACACATCCTTCCGCTAAATATCATGAAAAATCACATGGAGAGAGTTTTCTCGCATTAGCACAGAATAATATGAATCCAAATGGCTTGTATCTTTTTGACGAGCCGGAAGCTGCATTATCGCCGCAGAGACAGCTTACATTGTTGATGCAAATATACAGATGTGCAAAAGAGGGAGCACAGTTTATTATAGTTACGCATTCGCCAATTTTGTTAGGAATACCAGATGCAGATATCTATTGTTTTGATAATGGACGCATACATCTGTGCGAATATGAGGATACAGAGAGTTACCAGGTAACAGAAATGTTTATAAATAATAGGCAGATGCTGTTGGATAGATTACTAACAGATTAGATAATAAAGAAATCGATTAATTCAAGTTTGGAGAATTGAGAAAATCGCAATTTGGAGGTACACGATGATAATAAAAATTGTTACAATTTCACTGATGGCAGTGTTCTACATCTGCTATTTTGCAAAGCTGATTAGTCAGAAAAAGCAAGGCATAAAGACAGACCAATTAGGAAAAGGAAAAGAGGGATTTGTCAAATTTATAGAAGTAGCTCTTAAATTAATCACATATTTGCTTCCTGTAATACAGATTATCAGTATTGTGTTTTGTTCGGGAACAGCACATATTGTGTTGCAATTTACAGGAGTTGTAATAACAATGTTCGGTGTACTTGCTTTTATTGTTTCTGTTACACAGATGAAGGAGAATTGGAGGGCAGGTGTGCAAAAGAAGAAAAGACCAATTTGGTAACAACGGGCATCTATTCTATTAGCAGAAATCCTGCATTTTTGGGTTTGATTTAATGTATATAGGAATATTGTTTTCGTTCTTTAATTGGTTCCTTTGCTTTGCCACAGGTTTTGCAGTGGTATTTTTTCATTTACAGATAGTCAATGTAGAGGAAGATTTTTTGATAAAAGCATTCGGAAATGAGTACCTGCAATACAAATCAAAAGTATGCCGATATTTAGGAAGAAAAAGATAACTTGAAGTTCTTGGGGCTAAAGCCAATATAAATAATACTAGACAGATTTGTCCAATAGCGTAAATACGGCATTTTCTCGCTTTGTGTCGTGTTATGTTTAGTAGAATAATATTACTCTGTCAATGAAAGGAGGAAACAGTATGGATCAGAAAAAGATTGGACGTTTCTTAAAAGAACTTAGGAAAGATTAAGGCAAGACGAAAAATGAAACGATAGTATAACTGTAAATAAAAAGTCTGATAGACCGTAAAATTCCGGTTTGGAGAATTGAAAAAAACGGAATTTACCTATTAAGACATATAAACTCTTGACAATAAAGCTCCTATATAGTATGTTTTTAATAAACTACTATATAGGAGCTTTTGTATGGAAATGAATGGAGGATTTCTTGTTACCAAAATAAAACAGCTTGGAGACCGGATTTTCGAGAAGATTCTCAGTGAAAAGAATATTGATGCGTTTAATGGAGCCCAGGGACGTATTCTTTATGTGCTGTGGCAGGAGGATGGTATCTCAATCAGGTCACTCTCGACTAAATGCGGATTAGCGATAACATCTCTTACTACGATGCTGGAAAGAATGGAAAATCAAGGGCTGATAAGCCGTGTTCAGTCTGAAACGGACAAAAGGAAAACACTCCTGTTTCTGACTCAGAAAGCACATGCTTTAAAGGGTGAGTACGATTCTGTATCTGATGAGATGGGCAGTATTTACTACAAAGATTTTTCAGAGGAAGAAATTACCTGGTTTGAGGAATGCCTCGACCGCATCAGAAAGAATCTTGAGGAGTGGCAGAAGTCATGAGTATTTGTATCAAAGATCAGATTCAGAACATGAATATCGTCATTGGCTGCACAGTGGGGTGTACATATTGCTATGCCCGCAACAACGTGAAACGCTGGCATATGATTGATGACTTCGCTGACCCTGAATTCTTTCCGGGTAAGCTCAAGATGATGGAAAAGAAACGTCCGCAGAACTTTCTTCTTACCGGCATGAGCGATCTCTCCGGATGGAAGCCGGAATGGAGAGACGAGGTATTTGCAAAGATCCGTGAAAATCCACAGCATCAGTTCCTGTTCCTTACCAAGCGACCTGATTTGCTGGATTTTGATACCGATCTGGAAAAACGCATGGTTTGGCGTTACGGTGACGAGGAAAGCAGAACTGTGGCGTATCGACGCCCTTCGGAAAAAAACGTCAGAGCAAAACATTACCATGTTACCTTTGAGCCGTTATTCGACGATCCCGGCACAGTTGACCTTTCCGGAATCAATTGGATCGTTGTCGGCACCATGACCGGAGCTCAGAGCAGAAAGATTCATACGGAGCCGGAATGGGCATGGTCTCTGACGGATCAGGCACACGCACTCGGCATTCCGGTGTTTATGAAGGAAGACCTTGTCCCTATCATAGGGGATGAAAATATGATTCAGGAAATGCCGGAAGAATTTAATAAAGTGTTAGAGGTACAGAAATCATGGAAGAAGTAATAAATGGAATCCTCATTCGTGAGGTGGAAACAAAGAATATCATGACTAAGTCTAGTCTGCCGGTAGGCGGTTACTCGGTCAATCCCTATGTGGGCTGTACACATGCCTGCAAGTATTGCTATGCTTCTTTTATGAAGCGCTTTACCGGGCACAAGGAGGAATGGGGCACTTTCCTTGATGTGAAGCATTGGCCGGAAATTAAAAATCCGAAGAAATATGCCGGACAGCGGGTTGTCATCGGTTCTGTGACAGATGGCTACAATCCACAGGAGGAGCAATTCGGGAATACCAGAAAACTTCTGGAGCAGCTGATCGGCAGTGACGCAGATATTCTGATCTGCACAAAGTCGGATCTTGTGGTACGGGATATTGATCTGTTGAAGAAGCTTGGACGTGTAACCGTTTCATGGTCGATCAACACACTAGATGAAAATTTCAAGAACGATATGGATTCTACTTCGAGCATTGAGCACCGTATCGCTGCTATGAAGCAGGTATATGAGGCAGGTATCCGTACAGTCTGTTTCGTATCCCCTGTATTCCCCGGTATCACGGATTTTGAAGCAATCTTTGAGCGGGTAAAGGATCAGTGCGATCTGTTCTGGCTCGAAAATCTCAATCTTCGAGGCGGTTTCAAAAAGACAATTATGGATTATATCGCCGGAAAATATCCTGATCTTGTACCACTTTACGACGAGATCTATAACAAGCATAACCGCAGCTACTTTGAAGCACTTGAAGTAAAAGCTGAGGAAATGGCTAAGAAGTATGATTGTGCCTTTGTGGATAATGAAATGCCTTATGGCAGAGTCCCGCAGGGACATCCGGTGATCGTAGATTATTTCTATCATGAGGAAATCCGTGGGACAGAGAATACCGGAAAAAGAAATCGCTAACTTCAAGTTTGCAGAACTGACTTAAAAGAGCTCGAAGGAGCTCTTTTTCCTTTTTTATAATAGTATCATTATGGTATAATAGAGACATTAAAATCGTTAAGGAAAGAATCGAAGGTGGTGCAAACGAAAAAGCAGTATTGAGACTTTTCATTAACTGCCCTTTCGTTTGCATCAATTTCGATTTTTTCTGGTTGAACAAAGCGCGTCAACTCTATATGGACTTTTAATTCTGACACTCTATTTATAATAGGATAGCGTGTACACATAGAAATACATAGAATTTATAATTCAGTCCTGTATTATGACACCAGAAATAAGCCTCCCTAAGGAAGCTAAAAAAATATACAGTTATGATACGTTAACAGAGCATATGTGGTTTTGGTTTTATAAAATGTTGTTCTGTAGGCAGAGGAATAATTTTACCACCACAGGAAGAGCACTTGCATATATCTTTATTATAAAGAAGACGGATAATGGCAGGTGCATCCATATCTTTCAGCTTGGAAATATATTTTTTGCAGCCAAGGATGTTTCTGCATAGGGTAATCTTTTTCTTCTTATTTCTGGATGAAAGAAGACCATAGTGCCTGATACGTACAAAACGTTTTGGAGGAACATGCATTAAAAATCGACGGATAAATTCCTCGCCGGATATGGTGATCTCTTTCCAAAGCCCTTGGTTTTTGTAATCTTTAGCAGAAAATGTAACTGTAGATTCTGTCATGTCTTTGATACGGTAGTTGCTGATAGCAATCCGGTGGGTGTATTTTCCAAGGTATCTGATGACAGATTCGGCACCGTCAAATGGTTTCTTGCAATAAGGAATCCATTCCTTTGCATAGCAGGTATTTAACAATTCCTTGAAAGTATAGTAGTTTTTGTAAGGTGCAGCCGATCCATGAAATTCAAGCCTGTCATTTTCCCAGAGTTGCTTAAGTTCAGCCATGTATTTTCCACGAAACGTTTTTTTGAGATTACCTTAATCGGAAGGAAAAAATCTTTCCCATTGTCTTTCCAATGATTTTTCACATCCAGCCCTCCACCAAGAACAATCGCATGGATATGAGGATGAAAATTCATGGTACTTCCCCATGTATGGAGGATACAGATATAGCCGATATCAGTCCCAAGATATTTACTGTCAGCAGCAAGTTCACTGAGAGTATCTGAAGCCGCATGATAAAGAGCAGCGTATAAGAATTTCTGGTTGCTGTAGATAATGGGATTGAGTTCTTCCGGAACTGTAAAAACCACATGGAAATAAGGAGCATCTAAGATATCCTCCCGCCGTGCATCTACCCATTTTTCTTTTGGAAACTCCTGACACATAGGACAGCACCTGTCACGGCAGGAGTTATAGTGGACTGATATGCAGCCGCAGTCCTCGCATACACTTACATTCACACCAAAGGCACCAGTTTTGCAATTCATGATGTGATAAGCGGCCTTTCGCTGAGCGGGAGAAATACTATGTGTGGATTCAAAAGATGAATAAAAACGATGAAAAACATCCTGAATCGTACAATCCTTACTCATGATTCACCACCTTCCGGGTTGTCGAACGGGCTGCGGATACCAAGAAGTGTCTTGTTGCTCACATGAAGGTAAACATCTGTAGAGCGAGGATCAACATGTCCAAGAAGTGACTGGATATATTTTATATCTGTGCCACTTTCGAATAAGTTGGCTGGCAAAACTATGACGGCACGCATGAGAGGAAACATGACGGGTAATGCCGGCGAGTTTAGCACTTTTCTTAAAGAACTGGTTAACACTGGCTATATCAAGATATCCACCGGACCAGGAACTTGGGAAAAGGATATCTTTGGGGCGACCACATTTGTACCAATACTCTGTGAGAAGGTCTAAATTCTTTTGAGACAGAATTGTATATCTGTCAATTCTGCCTTTGGTTTCACGAACATGAATTGTCATGTTGGTACGTGAAATGTCATCATAATGAAGATGAACAACCTCTGATACACGTAATCCAGAAGAATACATAGTTGCAATAATCGCTTTATGCTTCAGATTCGGAGTGGCGTCAATGATTGCATTTATTTCATCGCGGGATAGAACGGCAGGAAGATTTCGCTCTCTTTTCATAGCCGGAACAGTGTCATCATCCCAGACAGTCTTCAGCACCTTTTTATATAAGAACTTTATTGCAGACCGATAGTGATTGTGAGTTTCAGGAGACCTTCCTTCCAGACGTTTGGCAGTAAGAAAACTTTCCGCATCTTCAAGTGTAAGATCAGAAACATTTTTTTCCAATCCAACGAAGGAAGTAACTGACATCAGAGCAATACAGTTGAATAGTTCTTTCACGCAGGTTACGTTTTTCCGCTTCATTGCGGATGGATTCAAAAATATCTTTATACATAATAAAACCTCCAGAATAAGTAGTGTTAATAATTACATCTACCTATTCGGAGGTGCATTAGCGTCATAATTCCGATTGCGGAAGAGACTGAAAAATGTTATTCTTATCATAGGCAGTGGAGCTTTCTTAGTTCAGTTGTTTCGTGTGGTAACTTAACAATAACGGATTATGGAAAGTAATTCCACTGCTTTTTAATAAAAATAAAACTGCGCCACAGCCTTGGCAGGCCATCGCGCAGCGATTTTGTTCAATCGGAATTTGTGGAGAGATTTCTTGAACTTTCCTTATTTTACGGGCTTTCCAGCCCCTTAAATAGTGAAATGATATGTATTTTCCCTTATTTTTGACCTTATGCGGAATCAGCAAGGGAAATAAGGGAATTTTTTTATTTAGTCGTTGCCTGCCACTTTATCAAGAAGTCTGGCGGAGTTCCGCTTTGCCTTTCTTGTAGAGTGGGCGTAGACATTCATTGTGGTACTGACATCAGAGTGCCCTAACAGTTCCTGCACATCTTTTGGGGCAGCTCCGTTTGAGAGGAGGTTGCTTGTGTAGGTGTGTCGCAACTGGTGGAAATGGAAATTCTCAAATCCGTCCAGCCTTTTGCAACTGATCGGCAGGCAATGCTGAGTGTGCTTGGCAGTTCCAGACATCCGTCCGGTCTCAGGCAGACAAAGGAGATTTCCTTGTAATCTACCGGGATTTCTTCGGTTCCGTCCAGATGATAATATTCATAATACACTCTGTTTTTGTCCTGTGCTTCCTTGTAGAAATTGCGGTGGTAAAGTTCACCATACTGCATCCGGCTTTTAAGCTTGTTTTTTTCTGGCGGTTTTCAGTATTTCAAGTCAGAGTATCGCCAAAATCAACAATCCTTACTTTCTTTCGCTTGGTCGGTCCGATGATGTTTTTATGTTTTGTGCCATCATAGCGGATACTTCTTTTAATGGTCAGGCATTGTTCTTCAAGATTGATGTCCTGCCATGTCAATCCGCAAACTTCACCGATACGAAGTCCCGCATAGTATGCGATCTGGATTGGCAGGATTTGCAGGTGGATTCTTTACTTTGAGGTATTCTATCAGTCTCTCATAATCTTCATGGGAAATAGGCTGTATGCCTTCTTCTACCTCATCATCTGAGAATAAATCCACATCCTCTGCCTGTTTTTTCAGCTTAATATACTGCATAGGATTAAAAGTAATCAACTGTTTTGGAAATACTGCAAACCGGAAAGCCTGTTGTAATACTGCTGAAAAGGAATGGATGTAATCTTTACTGTATCCTTTTCTCACTTTTCCATCTGGAAATTCCCCACCGAATGTAAGCAGATCGAGAAATGCCTGTAAATGTTCAGCAGTAACGGTTTTTAATTTGCGTTCTGCAATCGGATGTTTCTTGATACAACGGATTGCACCAAGATAATTTTCCACTGTACCATGCTGAGTGTTCCGACTTTCAGTTCTTCTTCCGCCCACATATCAAGAAGTTCTCCTACAGTAAGATTATCTGTCTTTGCGTACAAATTTCTTGCTTTCGTAATCATCCATTGCCTGACGGAGCAGTTTTTCCGTTTCACTTTTACTTTCTGTTCCAGCGTATTCTTTCTGAACCAGATTGCCGCTTGCATCTTCTAGATAGAAGCGGTAGTACCATTTCTTTTCCTTTTTTTCTTACAGATCCTTTTGCCATAATCGTTGTGTCTCCTTTCGATATCAGACATCGGAACTGATGAAATGCTTCGTGCGTGTAAGTATATCATAACTCCGGTTGTCGTTCTATACCGAATCGGAATCCTCATACAAAACTTCTGATAAAAGATTTTCAAGCCTTTGTTCTGCCATTTCCGGTTTCTTGGAATAAAGCCTTACGATATCTGCCATGTCGTTAAAGGCATTAACAGTGTGGGTGATCTCCCGGAGAAACATAATCTCGTTATATTCATCATTCGATTCAAACCCCATTACTTTTGCAATATCAGCTTCATTCGTGTTGCCCTTGTAATTCTTGCAGGCAAACTGGAATGATTCCAGAAACAGGTTATATTGCTTTAACATCAACAGCAGTAAATCTTTGGAAAAAGCATCTTCCTTTTTACTAAGGTCGAGAGGTAACTGTTTGAGAATATCGCCCATTGCATCACGAATCTGTAATTCTTTCTTATCCGTAATATCGGTTTCGTATTCATCGGTTTCCCCTCTGAGCCATTCAATAGATACATGAAGTGCTTCCGAAAGACCTTCCAGCACCATCTTTTTGGTATTGTCAATCGAACCATTCTCATAACGCAGGATTGTGGAAGCGGTAACTCCCATCTTCTCTGCAACATAAGGCTGTGTCAGATTTAATTCCAGACGACGCTGTTTTGCCCTGCTGCCTATCAGCTTGCGTAGTTCTTTATCTTTCATGCTGACTGCCTCCTTTTTCGGTATGTATGAATTATAGCATTGTTTTTCTGTAATTGCAATATGCAACTTAAAAATTATTTTTAATATTTCGTAACGCTTGACAAAAGATATGAAAAGGATATACTTACATCACAAGAATTGCATAATGCAATTTATAAGGAGGTGATTATATGACGCAAAGAAAATTGCATTATCCATCGAAGAAGCTGCTGACTATACGGGAATCGGCAGAAACACCTTAAGACAGCTTGTAGAATGGAAGAAACTTCCAGTATTAAAGGTTGGTCGCAAAGTCCTGATTAAAACCGATATTCTGGAAATGTTTATGGAAGCGAATGAAGGTCGTGATTTGAGGGATAGAGGAAATGTAAAAGCCGTAACAAGAACTGCGGCAAATTAAAAAGGCGGCTTCCAAAGAAACCGCCAAAGGTTCTATCAGACCGAAGCCATGATATACCTACACGCAAGAAGATTATACCATGTGCTTCTTCTGATACGCAACCGAGAACTTATGTTTGTAAAAGAAAGGGGAATGTAATCATGGCAAAATCAACAAAAAGTTATGAAGAACGAATGCTTGAAATGGAAAAGAAGGAACAGGAAAGCCTTGAAAAAGCAAAACGATATGCAGCACAGAAGAAAGAACTTCTGAAACGAAAGAAAGCCGAAGAAAGTAAAAAACGAACCCATAGGCTCTGTCAGGTTGGCGGTGCGGTGGAATCCGTTCTCGGTGCGCCTATCGAGGAAGAGGACATCCCAAAGCTGATTGGTTTTCTGAAAAGGCAGGAAGCCAACGGGAAATTTTTCTCAAAGGCAATGCAGAAAGAAGTCAATACCGATATGGAGGAAGTGTAATGGCGGAGGGGATGAGTTTTTCATTCCCTTCATTGCTTTTTCATGAAGGGCGCACTTATGGACAACCAGAGGTCGTCCCAATAAGTTTGCCACAAGTGGCAACCGGTCTGCGCTCACGCTTGCCGGGCTCGTTCCGTCGGCGGGGCTTTCAGCCAGACCTGCTCATGCCGCAGGAGGCACTCTTCGCCAGAGGGGCGCATTCCATGCAGGCTGCTATGCGCAGGGCACTCTTACGCAGAGGGCGTTCCGGCAATACTGCTTTTTCTAAAACTGAAAGCAATGTTGCCGGAAATCGTATGCCGGATGTGCAGAAAGGGGGAATCCAGACATGGCGATTTTTCATTACACAATCAAAATAGTCGGACGAAGTAAAGGGAAATCTGTTATCTCCGCTTCCGCATATCTCAATGGGGATGTGATGAAAAACGAGGAAACCGGGCGAATCAAGTTATTACACTTCTAAAAAAGAAGTGGTCTACACCAGTCTGATGATGTGCGAAAACGCACCTCCTGAATGGCAGATAGTACCAGAAGAAAATATAAAACGCTTTCAAAAATCTGTCCGATACAAAAGGTCAGAAGATAAAGAAGCTGCTTTAGAAAAATTCAAAATCACATTTCAGAAACAACGGTTATGGAATGAGGTATTGAAGATTGAAAAAAGTGCAGATGCCCAACTTGGCAGGTCATTTGAATTTGCCCTCCCCAAAGAATGGAGCAGACAGGAACAGATTCAATATACAGCGACTATATCAAAAAAAACATTTGTGGATAAGGGAATGTGTGCTGATTGGAGTATCCACGACAAAGGGGATGGCAATCCTCATGTCCATCTGCTTCTGACAATGCGCCCTTTTAACCCGGATCATTCTTGGGGGAAGAAAGAAGTCAAAGATTGGGATTTTGTCAGAGATAAAAGCGGAAATATCGTGATTGATGAATCCCATCCGAACTGGTGGCAGGATAAGAAAAACCCTGACCGTCATGGAATCCGTATCCCTGTATTAGATGAAAACGGAATCCAGAAGATTGGTGCAAGAAACCGCCTGCAATGGAAACGGGTACTGACCGATGCTACGGGATGGAACAATCCAAAAAACTGTGAACTGTGGCGGAGCGAGTGGGCAAAGGTGTGTAATGAACATCTGCCTTTGCATAATCAGGTCGATCACCGTTCTTACGAAAAGCAGGGAAAACTCCAGATTCCTACCATCCATGAAGGTGCTGACGCAAGAAAGATTGAACAAAAGTTTCTTGCCGGGCAGGAAATAAAAGGTTCGTGGAAAGTAGCGGAAAATCAAATCATAAAACAACAAAACACGTTATTGCAAAAGATACTGGACACCTTTGGGAAAGTATCAGGTGCATTATCATTATGGAAGGAGCGATTAAATGACATTAGAAGAAAGCCGGGAAATTATACCCTTAATGGAGTCCATGATTGGGCAAATCGAAGAACAGCAGACCTTAATGGCAGAAATGCTTCTGGAAATGCAGAACCGGGACACCCAACTCTCTCTTATGCAGGAACAGAATCAGAAATTGCAAAAATTAAACAGCGAGTTATCCGAGCTGCTCAACATTTTGCCAAATACCGAGGAACTGCTTTCCAAGATGGAAGAACAGAAAACGAAGATAGAACTTTTGGAAAACGAAAATCAGCAATGGCAGATATTGGCACAGAAGCTGAACAGCGAAAACAGTTTATTACTGAAACAGAACACCGAATTGCTGAACTGGAACAGCAGGTAGAGAAAGGACGTGATATAGATGAACGAATCCAGAGAATTAAAGAACGCCGAACAGTTGGAAGAACTTCTGCTCTTGACCGAGGAGATACAAGAAGAGTTGGAACAGAAAGACCAGCTTATCGTGGAACTGAAGACGCAGCTCAGCGAATCTCTGACCTTGAACGAGAAATTAAACAAAGAGAACAGAGCCGGGAATATTCAAGCATTAAAGAACGACTTGAAGCTGGCAGACAGAGCATTGCAGATCGAGAAAGAGAAGCTGCGAAGCGCAAACGTCACGATAGGGGAATGTCAAGATAAAATACGATGCTTAACACAACAACGGGATTATGCCCGGACACATCAGAAAATCGTAGAGATACCGGTAGAAAAGCCGGTACTCTATGAAAAAATGTGAAGCCTGTGACCGGACAGCCTATCAGAATGCAAAAGCAAAATACGAAACACAAAAAGAGCGACTTGCAGGACAATATAAAGCAAAAACGGTAATGTTCCAAACAACCTTGTTCCTTCTTGCATGGTATTCGCTGACAACCACTCTTTTTCAGGCAGTACAGTCAGATGTGTTCCTTTCCGATTGCAAATCATTCTTCCATGATGCAGCGTCATTCATACAAACTTTTATCGGATGGACGATTGCTGCCGGACATTCTGCGGCACAGATTAGTACAAAAATTCCAAATGCTTTTATAGCCGGAATGGTATATTGGTTATTGCTAATATTGATTGTAGGAATATGTGTGGCAGGAACAGGGATACTGGCGATACTGATAGAAATAAAGGTTATAGAATTATATAAGAAAAACTGTTGGGATGTTATTACTCTACTAATGATACTGACAAGTGTTGCTATTGTCATTTATTTTGGAGAATCAATCAAAAAAGTACTGTCAGTAAATCTTCTATTGCTTTTCGTACTTTTCGCAGGGCGCATATGTTGGAATTAGATGTTATCTTAAAGTTTGGTTAGAAAAAAG
>OIFH01000120.1_pt1 | contig 11922 bp, 12 predicted proteins | sample 1581951 | NCBI WGS metagenome assembly OIFH01 (sample SAMN04414075, study PRJEB24778) | human gut metagenome | material: faecal | host: Homo sapiens | reverse complement strand
CTTTGGTGAGCACGACGGGCGCTACGACCAGACGTTCCTTGCCAATTACCTCGACATCAACGTGATCCGCAAAGTCAAACGTATCGAAGGTGTGGGTGACGTAATGGAGGCTGGGTGATACCTACAGTATGCGTATCTGGCTGAAACCGGAACGGATGGCGCAGTATGGACTGGTCCCTTCGGATGTGACCGCCGTATTGGGCGAGCAGAACATCGAAGCGCCTACCGGTTCGCTGGGCGAGAATTCAAAGAACGTGTTCCAGTTTACGATGAAGTATCGTGGACGCCTGAAGAGTGTGGAGGAATTCCAGAACACGGTGGTACGCTCGCAGAGCGACGGTTCCGTGCTCCGTCTGAAGGACGTGGCGGATGTGGAGCTGGGTACGCTGACCTATAGTTTCCGCAGTGAGATGGACAGCAAGCCGGCGGTACTTTTCATGATGTTCCAGACGGCAGGCTCCAACGCAACCGCCGTCAACAAGCAGATTACCGCACAGATAGACGAGATGAGGAAGAGCCTGCCCGAAGGGACGGAATTTGTGACGATGATGAGTTCCAACGACTTCCTCTTCGCTTCCATACACAATGTGGTGGAGACACTGGTCATTGCCATTATACTGGTAATTCTGGTGGTGTATTTCTTCCTGCAGGACTTCAAGAGTACGCTTATACCCTCCATTTCCATTATCGTGTCGCTGGTCGGCACGTTTGCCTGCCTGGTGGCTGCGGGGTTCAGTCTCAATATCCTGACGCTGTTTGCGTTGGTGCTTGCCATCGGTACGGTGGTGGACGATGCCATCGTGGTGGTGGAGGCGGTGCAGTCCAAGTTCGATGCCGGATACAAGTCCCCTTACCTTGCCACGAAGGATGCGATGGGCGATGTGACGATGGCCATCATCTCTTGTACCTGCGTGTTCATGGCGGTATTTATCCCCGTGACGTTTATGGGCGGTACTTCGGGCGTGTTCTATACGCAGTTCGGTGTCACGATGGCAACGGCGGTGGGCATCTCCATGATTTCGGCATTGACGCTTTGCCCCGCCTTGTGCGCCATCATGATGCGTCCGTCGGACGGTACGAAGAGTGCGAAGAGCATCAACGGACGGGTGCGTGCGGCATACAATGCCTCGTTCAACGCCGTGCTGGGAAAATATAAGAAAGGTGTGATGTTCTTTATCCACCGCCGCTGGATGGTGTGGACTTCATTGGCGGCTACCGTCGTATTGCTGGTTTACTTGATGAGCACCACCAAGACAGGGCTTGTGCCGCAGGAGGACCAGGGTGTCATCATGGTGAACGTCAGCACCTCACCGGGAAGCACGCTGGAAGAAACTACGAAGGTGATGAACAAGTTGGAGGATATTCTGAAGAGCACACCAGAGATAGAGCACTATGCCAAGGTGGCAGGCTACGGGCTGATGTCCGGTCAGGGAACTTCCTACGGCACCATCATCATCCGTCTGAAGGACTGGGGTGAGCGAAAGGGGAGCGAACACACGTCCGATGCTGTGGTGGCACGCCTCAATGCCCAGTTCTACGGTGTGAAGGAGGCGCAGATATTCAGCTTCCAGCCGGGTATGATTCCGGGCTACGGTATGGGTAACTCCTTAGAGCTGAACCTCCAGGACAGAACGGGCGGTGACATGGCAACGTTCTACGAGGCAGTGATACAGTTCCTGGGTGCGCTGAACCAGCGTCCTGAGGTGGCTATGGCGTATACCTCTTATGCTATGAACTTCCCGCAGGTATCGGTAGATGTAGATGCGGCCAAGTGTAAGCGTGCGGGCATTTCGCCGAGTGTGGTGCTCGACGCGTTGGGCAGTTATTGCGGTGGAGCTTATATCTCCAATTACAACCAGTTCGGTAAGGTATACCGCGTCATGATGCAGGCATCGCCCGAATATCGTCTGGACGAACAGGCACTGGGTAATATGTTTGTGCGCAACGGTACGGAGATGGCTCCGGTCAGCCAGTTTGTGACATTGAATCGGGTGCTTGGTCCGGAGACGGCCAACCGCTTCAATCTGTATAGCGCCATCTCTGCCAACGTGAATCCGGGCGGAAGGATATTCGTCCGGTGAAGTGCAGAAAGTGATTGCGGAAGTGGCAGAACAGACATTGCCGCTGGGCTACGGTTACGAGTACGGAGGTATGGCACGTGAGGAAGCCAATACTGGTGGTGCGCAGACTGTCTTTATTTATGCCATCTGTATCTTCCTTATCTATCTCATCCTGGCATGTCTTTATGAGAGTTTCCTGATACCGTTTGCGGTCATCTTCTCCGTACCGTTCGGGCTGATGGGTTCATTCCTCTTTGCCAAGGTTCTGGGATTGGAGAACAACATCTATTTGCAGACGGGTGTGATTATGCTGATTGGCTTGCTCGCCAAGACGGCCATCCTGATTACGGAGTATGCCATCGAGCGGCGCCGCAAGGGAATGGGCATTGTGGAATCAGCTTATCGGCCGCCCAGGTCCGTTTGCGTCCTATCCTGATGACGGTGCTGACGATGATATTCGGTATGCTTCCGCTGATGTTCTCGAGTGGTGCGGGCGCCAACGGTAACTCTTCGCTGGGTACGGGCGTAGTAGGCGGCATGCTCATCGGAACGCTAGCGCTGCTTTTCGTCGTTCCGGTGTTCTACATCATCTTCGAGTACTTACAGGAGAAGGTTCGTCCGCCAATGGAGGAAGAAGCCGATATGCAGGTATTGCTTGAAAAGCAGAAGAGTGAGGCAGAACGGGCGAAAGATTGAGGAAAATAAAATAAAAACAGATTGGAACAATGAAGAAACATATCATCCTATTGTCCGCCGCCGGTTTGCTGTTCAGCAGTTGCGGCGTGTACACCAAATACAAACCCGCTACCGAGGTCCCCGACGGCCTCTATGGGGAAGAAATGGCAGCTTTTACGGAGAGCCTCGCCGGTTCTCCGGCTGCCACCGAAGACAGCCTGGACCTTGGCCTGGGCGGCATGGACTGGCACGAGCTTTTCACCGACCCGCATCTGCAGGCACTCATCGGACAAGGGTTGCAGAACAATACCGACTACCAGTCGGCACAGCTCCGCGTGGAAGAGGCCGAAGCCACCCTGCTGTCCGCAAAGCTTGCCTTCCTGCCCTCCTTTGCCCTTGCGCCGCAGGGCACGGTGAGCAGCTTTGACAGCCGCAAGGCCACACAGACCTATTCGCTGTCCGTCACTGCCAGTTGGGAGCTGGATATTTTCGGCCGCATGCGCAATGCCAAGAAACAGTCGAAGGCGCTCTATGCGCAGAGTCAGGACTATCGCCAGGCCGTGCGTACCCAGCTCATTGCCGGGATAGCCAATACTTACTATACCCTGCTGATGCTGGACCAGCAGCTTGCCATCTCCAGGCAGACCGAAGAGACGTGGCGGGAAACCGTTGCTTCCACCCGTGCCCTGATGAATGCGGGCATGGCGAACGAATCCGCCGTGTCGCAGATGGAGGCCACGTACTATCAGGTGCAGACTTCCGTGCTCGATTTGGAAGAACAGATAAACCAGGTGGAGAACAGCCTTGCGCTGTTGCTGGCAGAGACGCCCCGTCATTACGAGCGCGGTGTGCTGGCAGAGCAGCAGTTCCCCGTGGGCTTTTCTATAGGGATTCCTGTTCAGATGCTTTCCTGCCGTCCTGATGTCCGTTCGGCTGAGCGGACACTGGAAGCGGCGTTCTACGGCACCAATGCGGCGCGCTCTGCCTTCTATCCCTCCATCACGCTGGGCGGGAGTGCGGGCTGGACCAATTCTGCCGGTTCAATGATTGTGAATCCCGGCAAGTTCCTGGCTTCGGCAGTGGGTTCGCTGACGCAGCCGCTCTTTGCCCGCGGGCAGGTCATTGCACAGTACCGCATAGCCCGTGCCCAGCAGGAGGAGGCTTCCCTTGCCTTCCAGCAGACATTGCTGAATGCAGGCAGCGAGGTGAACGATGCCTTGACTGCCCTGGCAGACAAGCCTATCCAAAAAGCGAACTGCTGGACAAGCAGGTAGCTTCCTTGCAGACAGCTGCCCGCAGCACTTCCCTGCTGATGGAGCATGGCAACACCACCTATCTGGAGGTGCTTACCGCCCGGCAGACATTGCTCAACGCACAACTGGCACAGACGGCAAATCGATTTTCTGAAATACAAAGCCTGATTAACCTCTACAAGGCGTTAGGGGGAGGTCAGGAATAGAGTGTCATCATACTACTCTCTCTGCATCTTCATTTTAAATGTGAAGGAAGGGCTGTCTGGGAAGTGATTCCGGGGCAGCCCGCTTTCAATGAATAGGAGGGATTAAATGGAGGCAAGTATTTCTCTAGACAAATTATTGCAGTTTTTCACTCAATGCGAACGATAAGTGTTGGCTCGGTGAGAGATCGATTGAAGAAACTGAAAAGGAAACTGAAGCAAAAGATAGTGAGTTTACCGGTAAGAAGGAGGTTTTGCCAGGAATTGATGCAGGGATGTAGTAGGTACTGAAATAGCTTGTTGTTGGAACTATAGATGCAGCGTGTTCCATCTATATATGCAACGCGTTGCATATATAGATCCAGCAAACCGGAAATATACATGCAACGCGGTATATCTTTCGGGCGGTTTTTCTCCGCCTTTTTAGGGAGCAGTTTATTTATACTGTGCCCAGTCTACATTCTTCATGTCTCCACTTTTGGCCAGCTCAGCGTGCATAGCCAGTGCGGCGCGCAGGGCATGGGGAGTCTGTGACTTGCCGTCGGTCAGTTTCAGGTAATCCCACAGAATGTTCTTGTAGTCCGGATGAACACAGTTTTCGATGATGGCTTGTGCACGTTCTTTCGGACTCTTGCCGCGGAGGTCGGCCACACCTTGTTCGGTGATGATGATGTTGACGTCATGCTCCGTGTGGTCCATGTGCGAAACCATCGGCACGATAGCCGAGATTTTACCTTCCTTGGCAACGGACGGACAGGTGAAGATGGAGATATAGGCATTGCGGGTGAAGTCACCGCTTCCACCGATACCGTTCATCATCTTCGTACCGCCGATGTGCGTGGAGTTCACGTTGCCGTAGATGTCGGCTTCGATGGCGGTGTTGATGGAGATAACACCGAGTCGGCGCACCACTTCCGGGCTGTTGGAGATTTCCGACGGACGGAGCACCAGCTTGTCGCGGAAGAAGTCCATATCCTGGTAGATGCCTTCCAGGCAGTCGTTCGTTACGGTCAGTGAGCAGGCGCTTCCGAATTTCACGCGGCCTTCGCGGATAAGTCCGATAACGGAGTTCTGGATAACTTCTGTGTACATTTCAAACGGCGGGATGGTCTTGTCACGTCCCAAAGCACCCAGTACGGCATTGGCAATGTTGCCCACACCAGATTGCAGCGGCAGGAAGGTAGGCGGAATGATTCCGCGTTTCATGTCGGCGGCAAGGAAGTCGGCCACGTTCTGTCCGATTTTGTCGGTCAGCGGGTCGGCGGCGGCAAACGAACGTGCCTCGTCCGGCCAGTTAGTCTCCACTACGCCGACAATCTTTTTCGGGTCTACCTGGATGTAGGGCAGGCCGATACGGTCACTCGGTTTGTAGATGGGGATTTCGCGGCGGCAAGGAGGGTCGAGGGGTTCGTAGACGTCGTGCAGACCCATGGCACTCTTGCTGTGGGCGGCATTCAGGTTCCACGATAATCTGGTCGGCCAGGCGGCAGACAGTCGGAGCGATACCGCCGGCAGCCGTCAGGTAGATTTTACCGTCGGGAGTAACTTCACATGCCTCGATGATAGCAACATTCACTTTTCCCATGAAACCATAGCGTACTTCCTGCGCCATCTGTGAGAGATGGATGTCGTTGTAGGCTATTTCGCCATTGTTCACGGCTTTGCGGAAATCGGCGTTGGTGGTGTAAGGAGCACGGTAGCGGATAGCTTTGGCGCGTGAAAGGATACCGTCGCAGGAATCTCCGGTAGAAGCACCGGTGAAGATACCTATCTGGAACGGGTTTCCTTTTGCATGTTCTGCTTCCGCGATTTTTGCTAATTCAGCCGTAACGGCTTTGGCTGTTCCTGCGGGAGTAAATCCGCTCAAGCCGATGTTGTAGCCATGTTTAATCAGGCTCGCAGCTTCTGCTGCCGAAATGTAATTGAGTGCCATAATATAAATAGTTATTTTTTCGTGTAAAGATTCTGAAGGGGCTCGTAATTGGTTCTGCAATTATCGACTGTCTTTAATATTTCCGTTGAAGTATTTCTGACCAGATGATGGCTTTCCTCGCTTCTTCTGCCGAGTGGATGCCGTATTCGGACGTTACTTCATCGGATTCCTGCGGACGGGATGCCGGGGAGGGAGGGGAAGCCTTTATGGAAGTGTGCTTGGATTTGGCAGACGGTTTGGATACCGGCTTGGGCTTTTCTGCCGGCTTGGGGCCTCCGGGAAGTAAAGCCTCCGTAAGTATCTCCGCCCCAGTATTCGGGCAGTGGGTTGTCAACGTCGGGCATAGGTATGTCGGGACTCTTGTCAGCATTTTTATTTGCTTCTTTCTTAAACTGCTTGACGAGTCCGATTACTATGACAGCCGCAACTAACAGAAACTTGAAGACATCTTCCATATTCTTTTTGATTTTCCACCCAAAGATAGTGCAATTATCTCTTATCTTTGCTTTTGGGCAAAGTTAATTATTTAATCTGATTACAGCCAAGGAATTGGTAATAAAAAAGGGCAGCTTCACAGCTCCCCTTAATTTTTTTAACCTAAACCTTAACTATGAAAAAATCTAATGTTTCTTTCATTCCACAAATTTGTGAATTAATTTGCTCTATGCCAAATTAACACTCGGAAAATGTTTGTTCTCTTAACATAAATTAGCTGATAAAGCGCAGATTGACAACTTGTAATGGCATTTTTCTTTCATTTCATCCGTTATTGGGAGGGAAGAAGTATCTTTGCGCTCCGGATGACAGATACCAACTATGATATAAACTGATTTTAAACGAACTGATTATGGAAAAAGTAACGGGAGCAGACTTTAAATCTGCAACTGCTGATGACAACAAGAAGTTGTTTATCGAGACTTACGGCTGCCAGATGAATGTGGCCGACAGTGAAGTGATTGCATCCGTCATGCAGATGGCGGGATATTCGGTGGCCGACACCCTGGAGGAAGCCGATGCAGTGTTTATGAACACCTGCTCCATCCGCGACAATGCGGAGCAGAAGATTCTGAACCGTCTGGAGTTCTTCCACTCGCTCAAGAAGAAGAAACGCGGCCTGATAGTGGGTGTGCTGGGCTGTATGGCAGAGCGTGTGAAGGACGACTTAATCACCAACCATCATGTGGACCTGGTGGTGGGGCCGGATGCCTACCTTACTCTGCCCGAACTGATTGCCTCGGTAGAGGCCGGTGAGAAAGCAATGAACGTGGAGCTCTCCACCACAGAGACCTATCGGGATGTCATCCCCTCGCGTATCTGCGGAAACCACATCTCCGGCTTCGTCTCCATCATGCGTGGGTGCAATAATTTCTGTACTTACTGCATCGTTCCCTACACCCGTGGCCGTGAGCGTAGCCGTGATGTGGAAAGCATCCTCAATGAAGTGGCCGACCTCGTGGCAAAGGGTTATAAGGAAGTCACCCTGCTGGGACAGAACGTCAATTCCTACCGCTTCGAGAAGCCGGACGGAGAGACGATTACTTTTCCAATGCTGCTGCGCACCGTGGCAGAGGCAGCGCCGGGCGTACGTATCCGTTTCACTACCTCGCACCCTAAAGACATGAGCGACGAAACTCTCCAGGTCATTGCCGACATGCCCAACGTATGTAAGCACATCCACCTGCCGGTACAGAGTGGGAGCAGCCGCATCCTGAAGCTGATGAACCGCAAGTACGACCGCGAGTGGTATATGGACCGCGTGGCAGCCATCCGCCGCATCATCCCCGATTGTGGCTTATCTACGGATATATTCTCCGGTTTCCATAGTGAGACGGAGGAGGACCACCAGCTTTCCCTCTCGCTGATGGAGGAGTGCGGATACGATTCCGCCTTTATGTTCAAGTACAGCGAACGCCCCGGTACGCATGCTTCCAAGTACCTGCCGGACGATGTGCCCGAGGAGGTGAAGATTCGCCGTCTGAATGAAATCATCGCCTTACAAAACCGTCTCTCTGCCGAGGCGAATGCCCGTTGCGTGGGCAAGACGTACGAGGTGCTGGTGGAAGGTGTTTCCAAACGTAGTCGTGACCAGTTGTTCGGCCGTACGGAACAAAACCGTGTGGTGGTGTTTGACCGTGGCACGCACCGTGTGGGCGATTTTGTGATGGTGAAGGTTACCGAATCCAGTTCGGCTACGCTGAAAGGAGAAGAGGTAGCCGGCTGACGGGATAGAAAAGTCTCGATGACATCAGTATGATGACACCGGTATATAGAATAAAAGCACGAGCCGTGAGGCTCGTGCTTTTCATATTATAGATTTTTATCGGTTCGACTTAACCGATTGAAGAATAAACTTTTAGCGAATTATTTGAGAAATAGAGGTAACGATTTAGCAACTGTGCGAAATTCAGCGTTTTGCGTTGCTATACTGTCAAATAACTCTTTCATTTGCAAATATAATATCTTTTTCCGAAAGTACGAACTATCGGTGGCAATTTTATAAAATCGGCTTGCGAAAAAAAGAAAATCATTCATCCCATTCATGAGATTATGTTATGTAACAAATAGAAAAGGTGGTCAATGACCACCTTTTCTATTTTGTTACGTATACCAACTATAGGAACTGTCTTTTCCATACCCGATTTAGCGGAATATTTGAATATCCCTATTTGTTTAGCACATTTACCTGAAGGTATCTTAATAACTTGGTCGTCATAGTAAGACAGTCCATCCTCATTCAAAAATAACACAGTTAATCCTGTTGGTATCAAGTATCCTTGTTTTACTTCGTTAGCTAAGGCTTCACCTGAATCCAAAACTTGAAATACCTTAAAAGAATTTTCACTTATACATTCTCCCTCTTTTTCAAATAATGTAATTCCTTTATAAGTAGAATTTCCACCAGCTATAAGCATGGAAACAACAACCACTAGAATAGCTCCAGTGACAACACCACCAATGAATATACATACTTTTTCATAGCTGTCCTTGTCTAAATATCATCCAAATCATTTTGGATTTTGGCTTCAACATTTTGAGAATCACGATAGCGAATCATTACCATACCTTCATAAACTCCAGAAGACTTTTCAATTGAAAGTTGTATATCTCCTCCTGTCACTTCCCATGCACTACCATATACAACCGTTCCCTGATGCACTTCCGCCATTAAAGCGGTATTGGAATCTAAATGGGCAGGGTTGTTTTCTTTTGAAATTGTCGGCTTGCCATATTTACGAGTATATAAATCCTTATAATAGTCGTAAGTATTAACAAGGGTATTCCACTCCCCACTTGGGTCAAATAAAACGACAACTGCAAAAACATTTTTTTCCATCGTCTGTAGCAGTTACCCCTACCGTTGCTTGACGACCTGTAAAGTCCCCTGAAAACAAAAGTTATATTGTTTTCACGACCAATTGAAGTAAATCCTTTAGATTTGAGCTTTTGACAAAATTCTGTCATACTTCCCTCAATGGGAATACCCTTAAACGAAAGGTGCTCTTGTGCCATAATGTCAATGACTGCAAAGAGTACTGTTAAGGTGATTAAAATTTTCTTCATACTTATCATATTTAATTGGTTATATAGTAGTTAATAAATTAAAGTCTTCAATAGATATTTTACCTATTGAAACAAGCCATTCAAGATAAGAAATATCATCTTTAATATCGCCAAATTTTTGTCCCTTATATTTCCCAAAATCAATAATCCTTTCTGAAATAGATATATCCAAAGTTTTTTCGACATTTGGATACAATCGTTTAAGCTCTTTAAAGTCAATTTTGAAAAGCCTATCTGTCGTTTCTAACCAATAAAGATATTGATAATCCATTTTATAAATATCCCCCAAAGATTTCCCTTTATATTTCCCAAACATAAGTATCTCATCCGCTTTGTGAATAGGAAATATTTCATCAAGAGATACGCCAGGAACATCAATTAAAACCCACTCTCCACATCCGGCACAAGGGATTTCTTCATCTTTGATATTTGGATAACACTCTTTCCTATAAGTGTCATCAGGTTTACCATTCATAAAGCATTTACCATAAGCTTTTCCATATTTACCACGTGGCTTTACTGTTTCAACTAAAAAGGTTCTATCTCGATTAGGGTCAATACGCCTCTCTTCACTTGATGAGCGTGCTAAACCCAACTCACACCGTTTAACTAAAAATGGTGTTCGCTTACCTATATTGTAATAAATATTAAAAATATTATCGTGTGGGTACATATCTTATTCTCATTGTGGTGGACACTCAATTATCTTTAAATAATTTGTCAAGTTCTTTTCTTATTGCGCCTAACGCTATATTTTGGTCATGGCTTACAGTCATTCCTATTCCACTACTTTTTACTACTGCTATACGTTGATTGTTATTGTAGTCGTAAAATGTTACTGTAATATATGTATGTCCTCCATCCCATTTTTCAGAAGTAACATGGATATTAGGCGTAAGAATGCTATCAGAACACTCCAATACCTTTGAGACATTAGAGGTAGATAACACTTTTAGATTTGTTTCTGCAATTTGATTTTGAACTGCCATTATAATATCATCTAATTCTCTATCACCTGATGATTCACTACCAAAAATAACATACTTGTACTTGCTTACATCTGCATTGCTTGATAGTACAATCCTGCTTGATGCACAAGATGTCATTAATGTTATAATAATAGCGATAGGTATAATTTGTTTGATTAATTTCATATTTTTCTTTATTCCTATGGCTCATTAAGTTCCAATAAAGCCGTTAATTACACAGAAGCGTGGAACTGCAATGCCACGTCTTTGTTGAAGGTCGTAGGAAAACCCTAATGAGCAGATGTAGTAATAGCAGCCCACGCTATAGCGTGAGAACCACTATGCCATCCTTGCTCATTTTGAAAATTTCCTACGTTTTCAACAACAAGATAAGCATAACGCTTCTTTCTTTTCTAATATGTCTTGGACGGAGTTTCCCCAATCCAAACACAAAAGTAATGAAAAGTTGTGATAATCACTTATGTTGCAACAGATTTATTTGCTCGCTGTTTAAAATCGGAATTCTACAGTTTCATTCCTCTGCTTTTCCTTTGCGGTTGTATAGGTCGGCGTATGTTCTGCTTTAACTTCTCGAACTGTTCCTTGAACCACTCGGCAATGGGCTTTCGGTCGATGGCAAGAACTAATCTCGTCCCGTCCGTGGGGTCTTTCACTACTTGAAACCCAGCCTTTTCGGTCGTGAATTTCCGTCCGTGTTCTTCCGAGTAGAGTTCCCCTGCATACTCCAACGGCTTTCCCTTGACGAGCGTTGCGGTCTGTCTTTCATCGAACCCAATAAGGCGGCAGAGGTTTTCGATACGGAGCATTTCACGGAAATAGGGAAACCATGCCGCAGCCCTTGCAATTACCGTTTTCAAGAAAGATATTTCCTCCTTGTGCTTCGTTTCTTTGTCCGCTATCTCCCTGCGGTGCTTCCGTTCTACTTCTGCCATCTGTCGGCTGTGGTCTGCCTGCATGTTCTGTATTCTGTCTTGCAGGGCTTCGATGGTTTCCTCGTGGTCGGCTATCTCTCTATGCAGGGCGGTGTTCTCCCTTTCCAATGTCTTGACCTTGTTGCTGCCGAAAAGAGAACCGACACTCTCGGCGATGTTAGCGGCTGCGGTGGTTGCTGCCCCTTTCAGCTTCTCGGTCTGTATTTCTTTTTTCGCCTGTCTTAGTTCTTCCCGTGCCGTTTCTTTCTGCTGTTGCAATCCACCACTTCCGCTTGAGGTCGTCGGCAAGTTTCTGTATATCCCGATAATACTGATG
>OIFH01000117.1_pt1 | contig 12195 bp, 18 predicted proteins | sample 1581951 | NCBI WGS metagenome assembly OIFH01 (sample SAMN04414075, study PRJEB24778) | human gut metagenome | material: faecal | host: Homo sapiens | reverse complement strand
ACGTAGAAGCCCGCAGTCCATCGTAACTCCCCGAAGCGGGCCAACCGGGAGATTTCAGCAACAGTGGTGCTAAAGAGACTGCTTGAAAGCCTCTAACCAGAGGACAAGACTACTTTATCTTTTAGGCGCGGATTACGCGGAAAACGCGGATTCTTTTCTTAAATTTTTTCCGTGGAATCCGCGTAATCCTCGCCTAAAAAGAAATTATAGCAAATGCATTTCAGCTACACCGCTATTACTTTTCCACTTCTTTGCCCGCTTCTTCCCAACCGATGAAACCTTTGTCAAGGTCATAGATTATATATCCTTTTTTGCTCAGTATGGCAGCGGCCTTTTTACTACGCTTACCACTACGACAATATACTGCAACCGGTTTGTCCTTCTGCAGAGTGGAGTCGGCCATCGTTTCAAACGACTCATCCAATACATTAATATTGATACTGTGGGGCACGTGTCCTTCCGAGTATTCGGCAACAGTACGCACATCCAGAAGCTGCACCTCCGGATTGGCTATCAATGTGGAAAAGTCATCTACCGAAACAGACTTGAACTGTCCCTCCTTCTGCTGGCAGGAAAAGAGGGTGGTAAAAACGAGGCAAAGGCCCGCGAACAATGTCTTCATCGAATATTTCATTTTAGTCAGGGTTATAAACAAAAATCGTAAGTCTTGATGTCACCGGAATAAGTGTGCACACTGAAATGAACCATAACCTTCTGTATACCCTCTGCCGCATACTGCCGCAAAGGTACGGAAGCGTAGGCACGCCTGGTATAAGACACCACCTCCTCCTTTGCGTCATGATACAGCGTCAGATATACTTCACTACACCCGGTAGCAGTATCCACAATCACTTCATCCTCAACAAAATGGAACTTATGTTCACCATTCTCCTTGACTATCAGTGTCATATTGAGATAGTCGAGTCCCATCCAGATACCCAGCACATCAGTAGGGTCTGTCTTGACGCCCTCCTCGAACTTGTCGGCCGTTTGGGGAGCGACAGAAAGAACACCGCTCAAGGCATACAGCACCGCACCGGCAGTTCCATCGGCAGTTACCTCCGAAGCATAATTACTGATGACACGTACCAAAGCGTTTGCCTCTATGTTCGTCTTTTGTCTTGTCCTCCACTACCGGCAAGGTTTCCCCTTCATCTGTCACAACAGACCGCAGATAGCCGTCAGCCCCCGAAAAGGCAGTCAAGAATTCCAACTTCACGGAAGGATAATGATAATCATCATCGCCACAACCAGCCAACAGACAGGCCAACAAAGGCAAAAGCCACCAATCACAGTACTTCTTCATGTATTCATTCTTTTATAGCCGCCAGATAATTCTTCAACGGGTTGGCATACATCAGCAGCATTTTCCGCGCAGAAAGTCCACGTCCTTATTAGGAATGGAGATACGCTCCAACTGTTGTTCTATATAGGCCGTGAAACGCTGCTTATCCTCGGCAGTGTAATGGTCGGAAAAATCCTCCTTCCCCTCGAGAAGGTCGTGTGCCACATAATTATTGGGATACATCCGGTAGCTGGCATGAATACGTTTGTCTATCAGTGCAGACATGCGTGCAAAGAGTTCGGGCTTCGGAAGTGAACGGTCCATCTTCGCCAATTCATCATTCATGCAGGCACCCGTCTGGAAATGTACCCGCCCTTTATAGCCGAACAGTCCGGTCTGCATATTCAGCAAGTCGTCAGCCGTCGTTTTCTTATAGCCTTCAATGTCCCGTTTCAGTTGGAACTCCTGCGCTTTCAGGAAGTCGCAAGGGTCGTATTCATAGGAAATGGCAAGCGGAGCTATATTCATTTCCATTAAGCGGTCAATGACGTCGCCTTCACCGCCTATTGCCAGCATCTTCAGCACACTGTCCTGCGTGCGGTCGTTGGAATCCTTGGCACGCCCTTCACGTTGTGCAATCCAGATAGACTGTTTCTTCTCACTGATGGTATAATGCATATAGCGGGACATGCGTGCGGAAGCCTCCAGCATCTGGCGCATGGTCAACGCACGCAGCACGATGAAGGACTTGTTGACACGCACGAATTTCTTAATCCACGGATAGACAAGCAGGTTGTCGCCAATGGCTATCTCTACCGTATCCATACCCTGGTCTACCAAAAGAATGGACAAGAAACCGGAATCGAGAATAATGTCGCGATGATTGGAGATATAGGTATACGCCGCCGACTTGTCTGCCGGCAACGCGGTATGGTCCAAAGTCAATCCATCCGTAGCCTCCTTCGCCAATTTCCACAGAAGCCCATAGCAGAAGGTCTTCTGAAATTTCCAGCTTGGTTTTACACGCGCGCATTTTCTGCGACCAGACTTCAAAAGGTACACCAGGCATCACAGTATCCACTGCCTGCCGGAACGCCGCATCGGCAATCAGTTCCTCATAGACTTGAGGAAGTTCCTCATCATGATAAGGACGGATTTCATCAAATTCCACGTTCGCATTCATAATGAATAATGATTAATCCTTAAACTTGTTTTCTATAATATCTGTCATTACATCCTTCATCTCCATTCCGGCAGCACGAACCTGCTGGGGAATAAAGCTGGTGGCAGTCATTCCGGGGGTGGTATTCACCTCCAGCAGATTGATTTTTTCCCCTTCGGTAATGATATAGTCCACACGGATAATGCCGTAGGCCCCGAGTATATCATAAATGGCAGAAGTCAGCGTCTGCACCCGGCGGGTCAAATCGTCCGAGATGCGGGCGGGAGTAATCTCGTCAGACGCACCATTATACTTAGCTTCATAATCGAAGTACTCGTTGTAGCTCACCACCTCCGTAATGGGGAACACTACGGACTTGTCTTTTGTTTTGTAACAGCCGCAGGTAATCTCGGTTCCGTCCATAAAGGCCTCCACCAGTACTTCCTGCGCTTCCGCAAATGCCTTGGCTATGGCAGGTTGTATCTGCTCTTTCGCCGTCACCTTGGTCACGCCGAAGCTGGAACCTCCCAAGCTGGGCTTAATGAAGCAAGGCAGACCGATTTTCTCCATCACATCTTCATCCGTCACCGACTGTCCGCCGCGCAGCAACAACGATTCGGCAATGCGCACACCGAAACCTTTCAGATACTGGTTTGCAGGCAAACTTATCGTACGTGAGCGACGCTGCCAGTACTCCGCAACACGAATAAGGGATGTGGAGCATATCAAAATAGCCCTGCAGACGGCCGTCCTCACCCGGAGTTCCGTGGATGGTCGATATAGGCAAAGTCGAATGTCACTTTCTCGCCATCCAGCACGAAGCTGAAGTCATTGCGGTCTACCGGAGCCTTAGCGCCGTCGGGCAGCTGTACATGCCAGTCCAGTCCGTGCATTTCTACAATATATAAGGTATACTTCTCCTTGTCGATGAAGGAGTAAATCCCCTGTGCACTACGCAGGGAGACGTGGAATTCGGAGGTATCTCCTCCGGCTACAATAGCAATCGTGCGTTTCATTCTAATTCTCTGTTACTGATATAGCCTCTCCATTTGTCTATCAGCCGGGTCATGTCATCGGGCAATTCCGAAGTGAAGTACATTTCTTCTCCGGTGACGGGATGCACAAACCCCAGCGTCATGGCATGCAATGCCTGCCGCGGACAAGTGTCGAAGCAGTTGTTTACAAATTGTTTGTATTTAGCGAAGTGGGTTCCTTTCAGGATTTCGTGTCCACCGTAACGTTCGTCGTTGAAAAGTATGTGTCCGATGTGCTTCATGTGCACACGGATTTGATGGGTGCGTCCCGTTTCAAGGATACATTCCACCAGTGTGACGTATCCCAAACGTTCGAGCACCCGGTAATGGGTGACGGCATGCTTTCCCTGGTCGTCGGGGAGGACGGTCATCTGCATGCGGTCTCTGGGATTACGACCGATATTGCCGACAACGGTCCCTTCATCCTGCTCCACATTTCCCCAGACCAGCGCCCGGTAACGGCGTTTTGTCGTCTTGTTGAAGAACTGGTTGCCGAGATTCGTCTTGGCATCCGGAGTCTTGGCTATCACCAGCAGGCCGGAGGTGTCCTTGTCGATGCGGTGCACCAGTCCCACATGCGGGTCATTGGCATCATAATCGGGATTATCCTTCATATGCCAGGCTATGGCGTTGACAAGCGTACCGTGATAGTTGCCATGACCGGGGTGCACCACCAGACCGGCAGGTTTGTTCACTACCATCAGATACTTGTCCTCATATACTATATCAAGGGGGATGTCTTCGGGGATGACTTCATTCTCATAGCGTGGACGGTCCATCATCACAGTGATTACATCCATCGGCTTCACCTTATAGCTGCTTTTCACAGCCTTGCCGTTCGCCATCACGAAGCCTGCATCGGCAGCCTTCTGGATGCGATTACGCGAGGAGTTCGTCAAGCGGTCGAACAGATACTTGTCCACCGCACCATCTCCTGCCCCTTGTCCACCCACCACACGGAAGTGTTCATAGAGTTGCGCCTCGTCACCCACCGGCTCTACGTCGTCCAGCTCATCATTATCTATATCATCCGGCAATTCTTCTATCATCACGGCATTTACAATTTGACTATTTACAATTTACGATTGGAGTCAGATGTTTATCAGAACCAGGACTCATCTGCCGCGGAGTCTTCGGACAACACGGGTTCAACGGTACCTCCCACGGCATCCACTCCCAGGGAGTCTGCCTTCAAGGCGCCTCCATCTCCCACCATCAGCGTCAGCACTGCGCCGGTGGGCACTTTCTCGCCGATGGAAAGCTGACGTCCCTTATACTTCACGCCATACACCCAGTCCTTCTCACCCGGAATATACTGTATCTCGGCCAGCTTGAAGCCCGAAGCCAGAATACGCGCTTCCGCCTGCCGCAGCGAACTGTTGTCCGCCACATCGGGCACTATGTGCAGAGGGACTTCAATCGTATTGATTGTAAGATAGATGGTACGTCCTTCCTTTACCTTTTGTCCGGCTGCCGGATTATATTCGAGGATGCAGCCGGCAGGAAGAGTCTTGACATAACTGGAATCCGAAACGATGCAGACCAAGCCGCGGTTACGGAACATTTTCTCGGCTTCCTCCACTCCCATGCCCTTCACATCGGGCACTATCACAGCCTCGCCGTGGCGGGTATATATATCCAGTCCTTTCAGCACTCCGAACAGCAATCCCACTACCACAACGGCCATCGCAAGGATGTTCGCCCAGAAGAACCGGTTCTGCCGGAAGAGAAAAATCTTTTATTGTCATAATCGATAATGCATTATTTGGGACAAAGATACAATTTTCACCACATAGTACACGGAGTTGGCAATAGTTTTTTCCGGAGAAGCGGGCACAATACATAAGAAAAGCTGCAAAAGACCAGAATCAGTCTTTTGCAGCTCCCTTATTTCTTTAATACGAACGAGAACGACTATTATGCCTTTACTCCGTTGTATTCGTCAGAAACAGTCAGTTTCTTTCTGCCTTTAGCACGACGTGCTGCCAATACTCTGCGGCCGTTTGCTGTAGCCATTCTCTCACGGAAACCGTGTTTGTTCTTTCTCTTTCTGTTAGAGGGTTGAAATGTTCTTTTCATTACTGTATCTTGTTTTATGTTATTATTCTCACGAATTCGGGCTGCAAAAATAGATACTTTTTTCAAATAAACCAAGAGATAACTCATTTTCTCTCAAAAGTTTTTGTGTTTTTTACCGATTTCCATTACTTTTGCACTCGCAAACCAGCACTAACGAAGTAAATACCAATATAATAATATTAAAGACTATAAGTATGATTAATGCCCAAGACATTAAAATCGGAACTTGCATCCGTATGGACGGCAAGCTGTATTTCTGTATCGACTTCCTGCATGTAAAGCCGGGAAAAGGTAATACTTTCATGCGCACCAAGCTGAAAGACGTGGTGAACGGTTACGTTCTGGAACGCCGTTTCAACATCGGTGAGAAACTGGAAGACGTACGTGTAGAACGTCGTCCCCACCAATACCTCTATCATGACGGTGACAACTACCAATTCATGAACCAGGAGACTTTTGACCAAATTCCCATCGCCCACGACCTCATCAACGGTGTTGACTTCCTGCTCGAAGGAATGATAGTAGACGTGGTATCAGACGCTTCTACAGAAACCGTACTCTATGCTGATGTGCCCATCAAGGTTCAGCAGAAGATTACCTATACGGAACCGGGACTGAAAGGCGACACAGCCACCAACACGCTGAAGCCCGCCACAGTAGAATCCGGCGCCACAGTCCGCGTCCCCTTGTTCATCAACGAAGGCGAGACTATCGAAATCGATACGCGCGACGGTTCTTACGTAAGCCGCGTAAAAGCATAAGCCCTTTTGGAAATCAGGCAAATGCCCTTTTCATATCATCCCCGGTGCTCCACTTGGCATCCGGGGATTTTTCTTTCCATTTATTCATCTGCAAAGCTTAAATGATATATCTTTGCGGAGATAACCAAAACATAGAGCCATACCCATGAGATACTCCGTCATCATCCCCGTATACAACCGCCCCGATGAGGTAGACGAACTGCTGCAAAGCCTGACGCGGCAAAGTTTCAAGGATTTTGAAGTGATTGTGGTGGAGGACGGCTCCTCCATCCCCTGCAAGCCGGTCACAGAGAAGTATCAGGAACTATTGGACGTGCATTACTATGACAAGCCCAACTCCGGCCCCGGGCAGACCCGTAACTACGGGGCGGAACGAAGCAAGGGCGAATACCTGATAATACTGGATTCGGACTGCATCCTGCCCGAAGGTTATTTCCTTGCTGTGGAAGAAGAGCTGCAGCACGAAGCCGCCGATGCCTTCCGGAGGCCCCGACCGCGCCGCACGAATCATTCACAGACATACAGAAAGCCATCAACTACTCCATGACCTCCTTCTTCACCACCGGCGGTATCCGTGGGGGGAAGAAGAAGATGGACAAGTTCTATCCGCGCAGCTTCAACATGGGTGTGCGGCGGGAAGTGTGACCAAGCCTGGGCGGATTCTCGCGGATGCGCTTCGGGGAGGACATCGACTTCAGCATCCGAATCTTCAAGGGAGGATATACATGCCGGCTGTTCCCCGGTGCCTGGGTATACCATAAGCGCGGACAGACTTCCGGAAGTTCTTCAAGCAGGTACACAATTCCGGGATTGCCCGCATCAATCTGTACAAGAAGTATCCGGAATCACTGAAGCTCGTCCACCTGCTGCCGGCCGCATTTACCCTGGGAGTGGCCATATTCCTGCTGGGAACGCCCTTCTGCCCGTACAGCCTGCTGCCCATCGCTCTTTATGCGCTTCTGGTATGCATGGACTCCACTATCCGGAACCGTAGCCTCAGCATCGGGCTCTACTCCGTCGCCGCCTCCTTCATCCAGCTCATCGGATACGGGACGGGGTTCCTGCGCGCCTGGTGGAACCGCTGCATACTTGGCAAGGACGAGTTCGAGGCGTTCAAAAAGGAACTTTTACAAATAAGGAGGATTAGGGGTTAAGGATTAGGGATGATATGGAGAAACTGAATATCAACCAGTGGGCTGCAGAGGACCGCCCGCGGGAAAAGATGATGCAGAAAGGGGCGGAAGCCTTGAGCGATGCCGAACTGCTAGCCATCCTCATCGGCTCCGGCAATACGGAAGAAACCGCCGTGACACTGATGCAGCGCATACTCGCCGCCTGCGGCAACGACCTCAACCGCCTGGGCAAATGGGAGGTGCGGGACTTCTCCCGATTCAAAGGCATGGGCCCCGCCAAGAGCATCACCGTCATGGCATCCCTGGAACTGGGCAAACGCCGCAAGCTGCAGGAACGCTCCGGACGTACCGCCATCCGCTCTTCCGCCGACATCTACGAGCTGTTCCATCCCCTGCTCTGCGACCTTGCCACAGAAGAATTCTGGGTACTGCTTATGAACCACGCCGCCAAAGTGATAGACAAGGTACGCATCAGCCGCGGCGGCATCGACCAGACCACCGCCGACGTACGCAGCATCCTGCGCGAAGCCCTGCTGCAACGCGCCACACAGATAGCCCTTATCCACAACCATCCCTCCGGCAACCCGCACCCCAGCAACGACGACCAGCGGCTGACGGAACTCGTGAGGAAAGCCGCCCAAACCATGAACATACACCTGACCGACCACGTCATCGTCACGGACGGAAGCCATTACAGCTTCAACGACGAAGGATTGCTATAAATAATCCAAGTTACGGACATACTATACGAAAGACAAAAGCGGTCATAACACTAACTATCAGCATATTGTATTTACCTGCTATTTACCAGCTAATGTAAAAGCCGTTACCGCGGTATGTAAAAGCCGTTACCCTATATTGTAACGCCCTTTACCCCATATTGTAAAGACCTTTACCGCCTATTGTAAAAGGAGTTTCCCCAGGGGTAAAGGGAGTTCCCCCAGCGGGTGATGTCTTTTCCTGATTTAGCTAGACGCTTTTTCTTTTTATAACCGATATCAGTAGACGGTTCTTGGAATGTTGTACTGGTTCAGTAGTCACTTCTTCCCAAGCCCTGCTGATATAGTAGACACAGCAAAGTGAGTTGTCCTGATTCTGTTGACAGTCATCCTGCTGCATTTGCAGAGCCCGTGCTTGCTTGTCCGGCAAGACTGGGTGCCCCTAAAAGAGGCATTCTGTCTTTGTCAGGTGCGCTGTCCTGCGCCTTCGCCCGGACTTGCTGTCCGGCTTTGCAAAGATATTGCATCCTTCTTTTTATTGCTACTTGTGGAAGGATATTTTTTCTTCTTCCACATTTTCTTCTGTATTCCCTTCTCCAGATGCGCCACAGCAGGTATTTTATACCCGATACTCATATGCGGTCTGCGATGGTTATAGAAATGTATGTAGCGAGCTATGACATTTCTTGCATGCCCGATGTCGTTGAACCGGCCTCGAGGATGGCTGCTTTCCGCCTTAATAATCCCGTTGATACGTTCCGCAACGGCATTGTCGGTGGGTTTGTAGTCTTCCGTCATACTGATGGCAATGCCATGTTTCTGAAGAAGTGCCACGTATGGGTCGCAACAGTATTGTACGCCACGGTCCGAGTGATGTATCAGGCCCGTAAGATTTTCATCTCCTGTCATTTCAACAGCCTGCTCTATAGCCTGTTGCAATGCATTGATGGTTGCCGATACCCGTAAGGTGTCGGCAAGCACCCATCCCACTATCTTATGGGAGTAGGCATCCGTAATCAGATGCAGATAACAGACTTCACCATTGGCAAGTGGTATATAAGTAATGTCGCTGACCCACAACTGGTTGGCTGAAGTCAAGGTCAGTCCTTTGATTAGGTTCTTCCACTTGTGGTAGCGATGGTTGGAGTTCGTCGTATGCCGGGTCTTGCGGGCAGGAAGCATCAAGCGGTGTTGCCGGAGCAATGCATAAAAGCTGTCCCGCCCAGGCATGAACCCGGCTCCAAAAAGCACGGTGAGCATAATCCACAGTTTGTAACAGCCTATACCCGGATCTTCGATACGGATATCACGGACAGCATCCAGCATGAGACGTTCCCTATGTATCTGACTCTCAATGTCAGCCTTTGACTGGTAGTAGGCTTGACGACAATGGCCAAACAGACGGCAGGCCAACGCAACTTTCAGGTTGCGCTGACTGACCAGTTCCGTTACGATTTGGCCCCAGATTTTTTTCTGATAGGGATGTTGAAGAGTTCTTCAGCACGCGTAATCATCAACTCACGGGCTTCTGTTTCCAGCTTGGAGAAAGACAGAGCTTTCTCCAGCTCTTTAATGCGCTTTTTTAATTGGGTATTTTCATCTTTGTAGGCTTCCTTGCTGCGATTGGACATATCTGGTGATTCTTGTTCAGAAGGCAAAGATAGCTCTTCTGCTAAATTTGAATACTTTTTAATCCAACTATTTAGCAAGGCAGGGCAACAAATGCCATGTGCCCGGCAAAAGGCATGCTTACTCATACCTGATTGGTAGTAAGAGTGAAGAAAAAACAGTTTTTCATCTTCACGATAAAGCTTTCGTTTTGAAGTCATAATAGTAACACATTTATTAGTTTGTAAATGTGTCTACCTATATCAGGATAAGACAGTGACCGGAGCTGTCATGTGAAGTCGTACTCTTCTACATAAGCGTCGAAGTACTCCGTCCGTTGGAGTCCTAAGTTACGGGCAATTGCAATGACTTGTTGCTGCTCGGTTGGTGAGAGCAAAGTTTCCCCTTTCCGCTTCTGATAATATCTTCGGATACCCCATAAGCCGATGAGCCGGTAGCGGAACGTGCCGGACTGGCCGACAGAGATGGCTTCTGCCGTATGGATAAAGCCTTTGGCATAGCGCACTTTCTTATTCGAGCAATAATATTTGCATTTTCCCGCTGTGGACTCTATTGCTTTCGGATTCAGTACATATAGGAAGATGTTGTTTGAGGGTGCATACGTATATGCAATCCGGCGCAGGCAGGTGTCAGTATAAGGGCATGTGTCAGTAGCGCATAAGCCGAAGTTATGGGGAACTTTGGAATAATTGAAAGTTTCTTCTTTCATCATTTTTTTGTTTAAAGTTCCGCAAAGGTACAATTAGTTTGGAGATTGATGGGTGCTTCACCTGATATTTGTTTTATCCCGAAAATATTATGTATTTTACGTAACGTGAAATGCGTAACGTAAAACATGGAATCATTCCGCCTTCCGGTTTCCGCATTTCGTCTTCCCCATTCCGCACCCCGTCCGTAAATGCTTCCCGCTTACTTGCCGCAGGACTATATTTGCAGAAAACATTTGCATATTCCCATGAAGACAAACTCTGTGATTCTATTGGTGTTGTGGCTTGCGGCGTGGCCGTTCTGCTGCCGGGGGCAAGGCTATATCAGTTACGACTATCTGCCCGAAAGTTCGTTGAAGGATGACCTCGGCAACGAGTATGGTTCGGGCAGCCTGATGATGGTATCGGGAAGGTATAACCTGCCGCTTTCCGTCAGGCATGACGACAAGGGCAGGCTGGTGGCGTGGTCGGCAACCGTCAATGCTGCCTATGGCGTATTCCATAATAAGGGGCAGGCGCGGGAGTTGAATCCGGACAATCTGCTGAATGCCAGTCTGAATATCTCCCACATCCGTCCCCTGTCCGACAAGTGGAGTATCATAGCCTCTGTGGGCGGCGGTGTCTATGCCCCGTTGGACGGGGTTTCCATGAAGACCCTACTGGCTAATGGAGCAATCATCTTTGTCTATAAACTGCGGAAGAACCTCGACTTGGGCATCGGTGCGGGGTTGACGAACTCTTACGGTATCCCGATGATACTGCCCATGATGTACTTCAGTTGGAGGAATGCCGGCAGGTATGAGCTGAAAGTGGATATGTCCAGCGGCATGAAAGTGTCCGTCGCCACCTGGCTGAACAAGAAGCTGAAGCTGGAACTGACCGCCCTCGATATGGACGGCATGTCTGCCGTGATGGAAGTCGACGGGAAATCGAAAATCTATTCTACCGTCATGCTGAGGTCATACATCAGTCCTTCGTGCCAGTTGAGTAGGAAGACGGCTGTTTATCTGGGAGTGGGCGGTAACTGGATACGCGGGATAAGTATGTCGGACCGTAGTTTGAAAGGTTTTCTCAATAACTTCAAGAACGATGAGGACGAGCCTTGCTTTAGACCGACTCTGCGCCTGACGGTGGGATTCAGGTATACGCTGAAATGACAAATGCCATTTTAGTAAAGACAAGAGGTAAAATAGTATCTTTGTCGCAATAACAGACATGTTGTATGGTAAAGTATTTATTAGTAGAAGATGAGCGCTTCGCCTACGAAGAGCTGAAGCGTATGATGCAACGGCTGCGCCCTTCCTGGCAGTTGGCGGGCTGGGCAGAGAGCGTGGAGCAGGCTGTACTGCTCTTGCGTCAGGGTAGCCTGGACTTGATGATTGTAGATATCCGCTTGTCCGACGGGTTGAGCTTTGAGATATTCGAGCAGTGTCCCGTCGATTTGCCCGTTATCTTCACCACCGCCTACGACGAATATGCCATCAAGGCTTTCAAGGTAAACAGCATCGACTATCTGCTGAAACCCATTGAAGAAAGCGACCTAGAAGCAGCCTTGTGCAAGTTCGAGCGCAACAGTGCCCTCCGTTCTGCGGCTCCCGAATATCGGTAACGTGGAACTCGGCTACTTGGCAGCCAACAAGAAGAACCGTTTTCTGGTGCAGGTGGGCGATATCCTTCCGCTACGTA
>OIFH01000115.1_pt1 | contig 12250 bp, 14 predicted proteins | sample 1581951 | NCBI WGS metagenome assembly OIFH01 (sample SAMN04414075, study PRJEB24778) | human gut metagenome | material: faecal | host: Homo sapiens | reverse complement strand
TACCGATTGTGAAGGTGACCTGGTGACTTCTATTGTGAACAACACGGATTGCGTCTTTACCTGCTATGATGATAAAGGCTGTTGCTATTGCGCCATCGAAAAGGCTTACCGTGAGGGTAGGACCAACTTCTACAAACCTATATCCTGTCATCTCTATCCGATAAGGGTGGGGAACTACGGACTCTATAAGGCAGTGAACTATCATCGTTGGGATGTCTGCAAAGCCGCTATGCTGTTGGGACAAAAGGAAAATCTGCCCGTGTACAAGTTCCTGAAAGAGCCGCTTATCCGTAAGTTTGGTGAGGACTGGTATGCAGAGTTGGAATTGGTAGTGGAAGAGATGAAAAAACAAGGAAGTCCTATAGTTCTTCTGTATGGAGACGGGTCTCTTCTTTGGAGGAGAAGAGGAATAAAGGAAAAGCCCCGGTCAGCAGGATTATCCTGCCCGTCCGGGGCTTCCTCGTTGTAAGATGTGAGGTTGGTTATTAAATTAATTAAGCGTCAATATTTGCATACGTTGCATTCTTTTCGATGAAATCGCGGCGAGGGCCCACGTCTTCGCCCATCAGCATGGAGAAGATATAGTCGGCTTCGGCTGCATTTTCAAGATGCACCTGCTTCAGCATGCGGTTTTCCGGATTCATGGTGGTTTCCCACAACTGTTCCGGGTTCATTTCACCCAAACCTTTGTAGCGTTGGGTGTGTACTGCGTTTTCCGAACCGCCGCCGTAAGTGTCGATGAACTTCTGGCGCTGCTGGTCTGTCCAGCAATACTCTTTCGCCTTGCCTTTGGTGCAAAGGTAAAGGGGAGGAGTGGCGATGTACAAGCAACCCTGCTGGATAACTTGCGGGAAGTAGCGGAAGAAAAGCGTCATAATCAGCGTGTCGATGTGAGAACCATCGACGTCGGCATCGGTCATGATGATAATCTTCTTGTAGCGCAGCTTGTCAATGTTCGCTTCTTTGCTGTCTTCACCGTCCACGCCGAAACGGATGCCCAGCGCCTGGATGATATTGTTTACTTCGTCGCTCTCGAATGCCTTGTGCCACATGGCCTTTTCCACATTCAGAATCTTACCGCGAAGCGGCAGGATAGCTTGGAACGCACGGTTACGGCCTTGCTTTGCTGAACCGCCTGCCGAGTCACCCTCGACGAGGAACAATTCGCATTCTTCCGGGTCCTTGCTGGAGCAGTCGGCCAACTTACCGGGCATGCCACCGCCGGACATCGGCGATTTGCGTTGTACGGATTCGCGTGCCTTACGTGCGGCGATACGTGCCTGGGCGGCAAGAATCACCTTGTCTACAATCAGCTTGGCTTCCTTCGGGTGTTCCTCCAAGTAGTAGGTGAGGGCTTCGCCCACAGCCTGGTCTACGGCACCCATCACTTCGTTGTTACCCAGCTTTGTCTTGGTCTGTCCTTCGAACTGAGGCTCTGCCACCTTGATGGAGATAACGGCAGTCAATCCTTCGCGGAAGTCGTCGCCTGCAATCTCTACCTTGGCTTTCTCCAGCATCTTGTTGTCTTCGGCGTATTTTTTCAATGTACGGGTCAGTGCACGGCGGAAACCTGCCAAGTGGGTACCCCCTTCAATGGTATTGATGTTGTTTACGTAAGAGTGTACATTTTCGTTATAAGAAGTGTTGTACATGATGGCTACTTCCACCGGTGTGCCTTGCTTCTCGGTGTTGATGTAGATTACATCGTTCATGAAGTGCTCGCGTGAGGAGTCCACGTAGCGCACAAACTCCTTCAGGCCTTCTTCCGAGTAGAAGATTTCCTTCTTGGCATTTCCCTCTTCGTCCTTTACGCGAAGGTCGGTCAGTGAAATCTTGATGCCTGCGTTCAGATAAGCCAGCTCGCGCATGCGAGTGGCAAGAATATCATAGTTGTAGACTGTCTCCGTAAAGATGGTACCGTCCGGCCAGAACTGTTGGCGTGTACCGGTAATGTCTGTTGTGCCCACTTCTTTGACGGAGTAGAGCGGATGTCCGCAGGAATATTCCTGCTGATAGATTTTTCCGTTACGGAAAACCTGGGTAGTCATGTGTGTAGACAAGGCATTTACGCAAGATACACCTACACCATGCAGACCTCCCGATACCTTATAGGAACCTTTGTCGAACTTACCTCCGGCATGCAGTACGGTCATTACAACTTCCAGTGCGGATTTCTTTTCCTTTTCGTGATAGTCTACCGGGATACCACGTCCGTTGTCTTGTACGGTGATGGAGTTGTCCTCGTTAATGGTGACTTCGATGTGGTCGCAATAGCCGGCAAGTGCCTCGTCGATGGAGTTGTCCACAACCTCGTACACCAGGTGGTGAAGTCCTTTGCTGCTAATGTCGCCAATATACATCGCGGGACGCTTTCTCACTGCTTCCAAACCTTCCAGTACCTGGATGTTTTCGGCAGAATAGCTCCCGTTATTGGAGTGAATCTGTTCTTCAGTCATAATCTTTTTTCCTTATTGTAATAACAGAGCAAATATAGTGAAAATCCTCGGGATATGGTGCTAAACAAACGGATAAATTCGGGTAGTTTACAGCTTTTTAGCACAGAAAAGAAACTTGTGTGGAAGCAGGTAAATAGAGAGGTATAATGAGAAAGGCCGGACTAAAAAGTCCAGCCTTGTAATATCTTTTGTGTAACAGTCAACTTAAACCAGCTTGTTGATATAGATAGCCAATTTTGACTTCAGGTTGTTAGCCTTGTTCTTGTGGATTACATTAGTCTTAGCCAATTTATCCAACAGTTTTGTGATACCCGGATACATCGCTGTTGCTGCAGCTTTGTCTGTAGTAGCACGAAGCTTACGAACAGCGTTTCTCATGGTCTTGCCATAATATCTGTTGTGAAGTCTTCTTGTCTCTTCTTGTCTGATTCTTTTCAGTGATGATTTATGATTTGCCATCTCGACTAATCTTTTTTAATTCGTTTATTTTTTTATTTTGTAGCCCGTGGGGGAATCGAACCCCCCTTTCAAGAATGAAAATCTTGCGTCCTAACCGATAGACGAACGGGCCATCCTTTGGTGAGCGTTTCCGCTCTTGCAAAGAGCCTTTATTTCTCGTTTGCGGATGCAAAGGTAGAAACTATTTTTGAATTACCAAAACATTCGCAAGAAAAAAATATAGCTTTTTGTTGCTTTTTGTCTTAGGGTGGAATTTTATCTGCTGAAAATCAGTGTGGTATGTGCTTTTATTTTTTTACACTCCTTACCTTATTTTTTTATTCTTCTCCTTTTGTTTCTCTTCTTTCGGGCTTTTTTTGTAGCTTTGTTATCAGATTGAAACCAGATAAAGAAATCGGGAATGTTACAGAAAACACTGGGAATTGTGCTGCATACCTTGAAATATAAGGATACATCTCTCATTGCAGACATCTATGCGGAGGTGGCTGGCAGGGCTTCCTTCATGGTGTCCATACCCCGTTCGCGCAAGGCGGCGGTGAAGCCGGTACTCTTCCAGCCGCTGGCATTGGTGGAACTTGAAGCCGATTTCCGTCCTAATGCCACTATATATAAGGTGAAGGAGGCGAAGTCTCTTTATCCTTTCGCCACGCTTCCCTACGATCCCTACAAATCTGCCATCGCTTTGTTTCTTTCGGAATTCCTTTATCGCGCCGTCCGGGAGGAGGCAGAGAACCGTCCGCTGTTTGCTTATCTGTATCATTCCGTCATCTGGCTGGATGAATGCAGGGAGGGGTTTGCCAATTTCCATCTGGTCTTCCTGATGCGCCTTTCCCGTTTTCTCGGTTTGTATCCCAACCTGGAGGATTATCATGCCGGAGATTACTTCGATTTGCAGAATGCTTGTTTCACTCCCTTGCGTCCGCAGCTTCATTCCAATTACATCGCTCCCGAGGAGCGGCCCGCCTGACACAGCTGATGCGCATGAATTATGAAACGATGCATCTTTTCACCATGAACCGGTTGGAGCGTACCCGCTGCCTGAACATTATGAATGAATATTATCGTCTGCATCTGCCGGATTTCCCGGTATTGAAATCACTTGAGGTATTGAAGGAGCTTTTTGATTGATTATCGTCGATGTAACGGCCCAATAAGTGTGCGCTGCCTTTATTATAGGAGTAGGGAGTTTTACTTACTGCTGTAAGGGTCGTTACGATAAGCTGTAACGGTCGTTACAATATAGGGTAACGACCGTTTCAATATAGGGTAACCGTCGTTACATCATTAGGTAACGGCTTTTACATCTTATGGTAAACGGTCGGTAAATATAATGCGTTGATAGATAGCGTATAATCTCTTGTGGGGGAGGATATGGATTGGTATGTAAAAAGCCGTGTTCAACAGACTTTGGACGCTGAGTCCCTCTGTTGAAGCACGCTTATATGATAGGGGAAGTGTATTTCTTTATCCCAGCAACTCTTTTACTTTGGCTGAGATGGCGCGGCCTTCGGCAAGTCCGGCAAGTTTCTTACTGGCTACACCCATCACCTTGCCCATGTCCTTGCCGCTGGTGGCGCCGACTTCGGCTATGATTTCCTTCAAGGCTGCCTCCAGTTCTTCGGCGCTCATCTGCTTGGGCAGATAGGTTTCAAGCACCTTTACTTGTGCCAGCTCATCGTCTGCCAAGTCCTGGCGACCTTGCTGTACATAGATTTCAGCGGCGTCTTTGCCTTGCTTGGTCAGTTTTTGGATAATCTTCAAAGCATCTGCATCGCTCAGGGTATCGTTGGCTCCGGGAGCGGTTTTGGCTTCAAGGAATACTTTCTTTACGTTTCTCAATGTTTCGAGAGCCACTTTGTCTTTGGCTTTCATGGCTGTTTTAATGTCTTCGCTGACTTTTTCAAATAAATCCATATTGTTATAGGTTTACTCCTGTTCCCCCGAGAGGAGGATGGTTTTACATATCGGGAACGGAAAAATCAGAAGGTGATGACTCCCCCTGCACCGCCTTCTGCCTCTTGCGCGGCTTCGGTGGCGAGCTGCCCTTCCTGCTCTGCCTTCATCTTGATGCTGTTCAGCGTGCTTTTGTCACGCAGATAGGTCGGAGAATTCTCTACCATGCTGATGATGTCGGCGTTGTCCATGTCTTCGGGATTGAAGAGATAGATATGGCGACGGCGGCTGCGCTGGGAACGGGCATTGGCATCCTTGCCATAGTACACTTCGCGGCGTTTCGTCTCTGTTCCTCTTCCTCCTCCAGCTCGGCAAGGCGTTGCTGTTCTTCGGCGGTACGCTGGGTGATGCGGTCGTCCATCTCCTTCATGTGGATGTCCTGGATACCGAAACCGGTGGCAAGCAGGGTGATTTTCACTTTCTGTTCCAGCTTGTCGTCAATGGCCATACCGAATTTGGTTTCGAAGTCGCGGCTGAAACGGTTCATGAACTCCTTCACCTCGTCCATCTCGCTCATCATCAGCTTGTATTGTGCACTGTAAGAGATGTTGAGGAGTACTTTCTTGGAGTTGAAGATGTCGTTGTTGTTCAGCAACGGCGAGTGCTGCGCGTTCTTGATGGCTTCGCTGACACGGTTGTCACCTTCGCCGTAGCCGGTACTCATGATGGCTACGCCGCCGTCCTTCAGCACTGTTTTCACGTCGTTGAAGTCGAGGTTCACCTTTCCATGCAGGGTGATGATTTCGGCAATACTCTTGGCGGCTACCGAAAGGGTGTCGTCGGCCTTGTCAAACGCGTCGTCTACGGATAGCTCGCTGTATATCTCGCTTCAGTCTTTTCATTGTTGGATGACCAGCAGGGCATCTACGTGCTTGCTGATTTCCTCTACGCCATCCAGTGCCTGGTCTATCTTCTTGTCGCCCTCCAGCGGAAAGGGATGGTGACGATGCCGATTGGTCAGGATGTCCATTTCCTTGGCGGTTTGTGCAATGATGGGTGCGGCACCGTACCGGTACCACCGCCCATTCCGGCAGTGATGAATACCATCTTGGTGCCGTCGTTCAGCATATTCTTGATGTCTTCGATGCTCTCTTCTGCTGCCTTGCGGGCACGGGCAGGGCGGTTTCCGGCTCCCAGGCCTTCTTTTCCAAGCTGTAACTTCACGGGCACGGGAGAGTCCTTCAACGCTTGGTTGTCTGTGTTGCACAGTACGAACGTCACGTCGTGTATACCTTCCCGGTACATATGGTTCACGGCATTGCCGCCACCTCCGCCTACACCGATTACTTTAATGATTTTCGGTGAATCGGTCGGGAAATCGAATTGTACTATATCTTCCATAATAACTTAATTTTCTGGCACATTATCACATTATTACTTCATATCGTCGTCCGAGAAGATTTCGTTGGAAAGCTTGTTGAAAGTCTTTTCGAACCAGCTGGGGCCTTCTTTCTTTTTCTTCTTCTTTTCTTCCTTTTCGCGCAGTTCCCTTTCTTTGCGCTCACGCTCCTTGCGTTCTTTCTCTTCCTTCTCGCGCTGTGCCTTGGCGGCGCGTGCGGCGGCTTCCTGCTCTTTCAGCGCTTCGTCGTCAACGAATATGTCGACCGGTTTGGGAGGAACATTGGAGGCAGGCTGCTGCACCGGCTTCACCTCTTGCAGGCAGCAATTCTCGTTGCCGGCAGCCAGCAGGCCCAGCAGTGTGTTGTGCATGCCGTCCTTCTTGGGCTCGTCGCTGCGTGTGTGGACGGTGGTCTGTACGAACTTGGCGGTCTTTACCTTTTCAATCTTGCTCACTCTATGGAAGGCTTTCTCAAGATTCTTCAGATTGGCTCCTCCACCGGTGAATACAACACCGGAGAAAAGTTTGTCCTCGTAGCCGGAAAGTTGCAACTGGTTCCATACGTTGGCAAGAATTTCTTCTGCACGTGCTCCGATAATATTGTTCAGCAGGGCCAGTTCGAAGGTACGGCCGTCTTCCGACGTGCATACGGCAGGGGTCTCGGCGTCTTCTTCCTCCTCGTAGAGGGCATCACCGTATTGCAGTTTCAGCTTCTCGGCATCTTCCTCTTCCATTTGCAGGGAAGTGATGTCGTGGGTAATGTTGTTTCCACCCAGCGGCAGTACACTGAGGTAGCGCAGGATATTGTTCTTATAGACCAGCACGGTGGTGGTGTCGGCACCGAAGTCCACCAGTGCACAGCCTGAACGCATCTCGTTTTCGGTCAGCACGGCTTTGGCCAACGCAGTGGGAGCCACGAGCAGGTCGTCGGCAATTTCCACTTTGGCTTGCTCGAAGCTGTGTTCGAGGTTCTTCTTCAGCGAGGCACGCGCCACGATGTTGAGGAACTGCCCGGTGATGTATCTTCCGGCAACTCCTACGGGCTCCACATGCAGCGTGTTGTCTATCTTGTATTCTTGCGGGGCTACATCCAGCACACTCATGTCTACCAAGGGTACATCACGGTTCTCGTCGCAAATCTCGTCTACCAGTTCTTGCGAAATGATGCTCTCTTCCTCCAGCGTACGGCTTACCGCATTCCTCACCGTGCGCAATGATTGTCCGCCGATGCCTACATATACCTTGGCAATTGAGTTTTTCAACTCACCTTCCAGTCTGTTGATGATAGAAGTCAGGCTTTGTGCTGTCTTGTCCAGATTGAAGATCACTCCTTTGCGGATAAACGTTGAGGAGTCTTCCTGGGCGTATGCCAGTATCTGCATGCTTCCGTCACTGTTCTTTCTTCCGGCCACACCGGTTATCTTCGATGAACCAAGTTCAATAGCGGCGATAAATTCTGTTGTTGCCATATATATTTATTTACGATTTTACGATTTACAATTTACGATTGAAAAAAGATTGTTCACTCCTCGTCTGTCAACTATCAATTATCAACTATCATTATTATCTATTCTCGTTTGGTGCAGATAATCTGGTTGTTGAATTCGAGGTTGATACGTGAGTATTTGTTCCAGCCTACCCGGTTGAGCCCTTTCTTGTAGAACTCCTTCAAACGTGCCAGTTTATCTTCAAAGTTTTCCAGTTTTCCGAGATAGACAAGATGGTCTCCCACACGTGGCACCAATTCGATGTTCTGGTCGGGCAACACATGAATCTGTTCTATCTGGGCGTCCCAGAATTTATTATTATGCAAAAATACACCAAACTTATATAAATCCTTCATTGCAAACGACTTTTCTACGTTTCCGGTGACAATTACCCGGTGAGCGACGCATTTTGCATCCGGCGGCATGATGGTTCCTTTGTTGTCAAGGTAGTAATTCTGACCGTTGGAGCTCATCACCCGAAGAATAGGGATACGTTGTGTCACTTCCACGCATACTTTGCCGCTGGGTGTTTTGTAACATTCGGCTTCGTCAATCAACGGATGTTTGCTTAGTTCCCGTTCCAGTGACTTGGTAGAGATGCGCTCCATCTTCTTTCCGATGGGGTAGATCCCTTTGTGCTGAAGGATACCTTTCAGCTCTTCTTTGGTGATGAAGCCGGCGTATGCGGTATCCTTGATAACCAATTCCATGTCACGGCAGGTCTGGTCGGCAGGCTTGCGGTTGAATGCGGTGATAGCTACGGCGAGGTAGGCTATAAGCACCAGCATGACGATGGATAGAAGGATTCTCTTTACCATAGTTTTTTTATTAATGAAGAATTAAGAATGAAGAATTGCTGCGCATCAATACGCTGGATAGAGATTCTTCATTCTTCATTATTCATTCTTAATTTTTTTGTTTCTAATAGTTCCTTTATTTCAGGGACATAGTTGTCAATGTCTCCAGCCCCCAAAGTGATTAATACTTCAATGTTTTTATCTTTCAGAATGTTCAGTATATCTTCCTTTTTGCACATACTTTTTTCAATTGCCCGGACGGAGATTATCATAAATCAGTTTGCTGGTGACGCCCGGAATCGGTGCTTCACGTGCCGGATAGATGTCTACCAGAATCACTTCGTCGAGTAGCGACAGGCTATCGGCAAAATCTTGATAGAAGTCGCGGGTGCGGGTATAGAGATGCGGTTGGAAGATGGCTGTAATCTTCTTGTCTTTGTAAAGTTCGCGCATAGACAACACGCTCTGTTTGATTTCAGAGGGGTGGTGGGCGTAGTCACTCAAAAAGACGATACGGTCGTTCTTGATCTTGAAGTCGAACCGGCGGTCTACTCCGCGGAAACTTGCCATGCCTCTTTTTATTTCTTCATCGGTCACTCCGTTAAGGTGTGCCAATGCCATGGCGGCTACGCCGTTTTCTATGTTGATGCTAACCGGAATTCCCAGTTGAATATCGTTGATACGGGTGTCCGGGGCAACAAAGTCGATGAATATTTCTCCGTTTCCGATGCGAATGTTTTCTGCATGGAAGTCGCCTTCGTCGCGTGAGTAAGTATAGACACGACGCCCGGCTGCACTTTGGGTTGCAGGGAGATGCCTTTGCGGATAATCAGTGCGCCACCCGGTTGGATAAGCGTGGTATAATGCTCGAAACTTTCCAGATAGGCTTGTTCTGTGCCGTAGATGTCCAAATGATCGGGGTCGGTAGATGTAATTACGGTCATATAGGGCGACAGCCAGTGGAAAGAACGGTCGAACTCATCTGCTTCAATCACCGTGTAAGGGCTTGTTTGAGAGAGTAGCAGGTTGGTGCCGTAGTTCTTTGAGATTCCTCCGAGAAAAGCGGTACATTCCACGTGCGATTGATGGAGCAAATGGGCTGTCATCGTCGATGTGGTTGTTTTTCCGTGAGTACCTGCCACGCACAGACCTTTGCTCGAATGGGTAATTGTTCCCAATACTTGGGCGCGTTTCTGTATTTCGAATCCGTTGTTGCGGAAATAAACGATTTCTTCATGTTCCTGCGGAACGGCGGGCGTGTATATGACTAACGTGCTTTCCTTGTCTTTGCAGGCTTCGGGAATCAGGTCGACGTTTTCTTCATAATGTATTTGTGCGCCTTCGGCGATCAGGGTTTCAGTCAATGGAGTAGGGGTACGGTCATATCCGGCCACTATCTTTCCTTTGAAGAGAAAGTAGCGTACAAGTGCACTCATACCGATGCCGCCGGCACCTACGAAATAGACTGATTTTATCGTTTCTATATTCATTTCTTCTGTTTTTTTATTTTAGTACGGATTACGTCGTTTGATCCCGGAGCTATACCGCTACTTCAACCTGTGTGCAATCCGATAATCTATTTATCTGTTTTTTGCTTCTGTTTATCAGCTCTTTGCTTCCGCCAGTTTGATAACCTCCTGTGCGATGATTCTCGCAGAATCGGGCAAAGCCAGCTTGGCGATATTCTCTGTCAGTTCTTTCAGTTTCTGTTCGTCATTGACGGTGGATAATGCTACATCCATCAAGGTTGTTTCCGCTTCACTGTCTTTGACGTAGATAGCTGCCTGCTTATTCACCAATGCTAAGGCATTCTTAGTCTGATGGTCCTCCGCTACGTTGGGCGAAGGCACTAAGATAACAGGTTTATGTAACAGGCAGAACTCTGAAATGGAACCTGCCCCCGCACGGGAAATCACAAGATCGGCTGCTGCGTATGCGGCTGCCATGTCTTTGATGAAATCCGTTACATATAAGTTCGGAAGTGTACCTGCAGCTTTCACGGCTTCTTTCACTTGCGGGTAGTAGTATTTGCCCGTTTGCCAGATGAATTGCACGTCCGTGTTTTCTTTGATGGTTGCCAGTCCGGCTGTCAGCGTATTGTTGATGGTACGTGCACCCAGACTGCCGCCTACAATCAGAATCGTTTTTTTGCCGGGCTGTAAGTTGAAGGAGCGCAATGCTTCTTCTTTAGACGGCATATCCTTTGTCAGGTTTTGGCGGACAGGATTCCCCGTCATAATAATCTTGTCGGCAGGGAAGAACTTTTCCATTCCGTCATAAGCTACACAAATCACTTTTGCTTTCTGTGCCAGGAGCTTATTGGTCACTCCGGCATAAGAGTTTTGTTCCTGGATTAATGTCGGTACTCCCATCATTCCGGCAGTCTTCAATGTAGGTCCGCTTGCATATCCGCCTACGCCTACCGCCACTTGTGGGCGAAAGTCCTTGATAACTTTGCGTGCTTTCCACTGGCTGCGCATCAGTTTAATCAATACAGATACATTTTTCCATAAACGTTTGCGGTCGAATCCGGCAATCGGAAGCCCGATAATACGGTAGCCTGCATCGGGAACCCGTTGCATTTCCATACGTCCTTCAGCACCTACAAAGAGAATTTCTGCGTCGGGGCGTAGCTCTATTATAGCGTTTGCGATAGAGACGGCAGGAAAGATATGCCCTCCTGTTCCTCCACCACTGATAATAATTCTAAGTTCTTTTTCCATTATAATGTTTTTCTTCTGTCCTTTCTCAACGTTTACTGTTCACCACTCACCGTTCATCACTTACCGTTTATCAATATCATGCTCATCTTCAAACTTGGCATCGCTGTTCAGAATCTGTGCTGTCGGTTCGGCGGCAGTCTGTGCCTCGGAACTTGCAGCTGCATCTGCCTCTAATTGCAGTTGGATCTGTGCATCGTGCGCTTTTTGTTCTTCCAGATGGGCGGTATATCGGCTTACACTTAATATCATACCGATATAAGCGCAGTTGATTAACGTACTTGTACCTCCTTTGCTGACCAAAGGCAGGGGCTGGCCGGTGACGGGGAATAATCCGACGGCAACCATCATATTCAGTATTGCTTGCGATACCAGTAGCAACGCAATGCCCATAACGAGAAAGGCGGGGAAGGTTCGCTCGCATTTCTGGGCGATTCGTCCGGCTCGCATCAGCAGCCATAGATAGAGGAACACCACAAATATTCCTCCGATCAATCCCATTTCTTCAATCACAATCGCAAAGATAAAATCGGAGAATGCCTGACTAAGGAAGTCACGTTGTATCGAGTTTCCCGGACCTTTGCCGACTACGTGGCTGGTAGCAATGGCGATGCGTGCATGCGCCACTTGTGCATCTTTGTCAATATCAAATTTGGCAGCCGGCACTTCCTCCTTCTCAAAGAAGCCGGAAACACGATTCTGCCACGTTTCGAAACGGTGAAGTCCCGGAGTATTATGCAGCGTTTTGGCGGGAATAGCCATCAGTATACCTACGGCAACACCGCCCACAAGTGCCAATATTCCCAACATTCCGAATAGCTTTTTGCTGACACCCGGCCGATAAACATCATCATGCATACTACTCCGAAAAGCAGCATTGCTGTTGAAAGGTTTTCCGGTGCGATAAGCAGAAATACCAGCCGGTGAGGATCATGATATATTTGAAGGCGTTCGGGTTGGCTCCGTATTCGTCCTGCCTTTGGACAGGATGAATGAAACGGCAATGATAACCGCCATCTTTGCCAATTCCGAAGGCTGG
>OIFH01000114.1_pt1 | contig 12298 bp, 14 predicted proteins | sample 1581951 | NCBI WGS metagenome assembly OIFH01 (sample SAMN04414075, study PRJEB24778) | human gut metagenome | material: faecal | host: Homo sapiens | reverse complement strand
GTCACCTTATCATCCTTAACATCCAAAGTAAACTCACCTTCAATATTGGTAGAAGTACCCGTACGAGTACCTTTTACGATGATGCTGGCTCCTGGAATCGGTTCCTTATTCGAATCAATCAACCGTTACCACGGATACGATTATCACGCTTCTCGGCCTGCAATTTACGAACAACAACAATACCGTCTTTCACCACATAATCAAATCCCTGGGGATTTAAAATCAACTTTAGAGCGACTTCCCATTTCTCATTTTTTGCATTAATTGATACGGGAGGAACTCCTTTAAACATTTGTGAATTATACAACATATTCACTCCTGTTTGTTTCTTCACTGCATCCAAAACTGTCTCGATAGAGACATTATGCAGATTCAAAGTTACCGTCTTATCTTGTGACGGTAGAGCCCATGTGCTAAATGTGCAACACACTGCCACTAAAAAACATAGTAGCCATCGTTTTTCTCTCATAAATTAATGATTAAACTTTACCTAATATTCTATTTATTCTTACTCTTTCATTCCATCGTATATCAATACTTTCCGGCCACTGATTTTATAAGTCAGATCGCCTGTCAGTTCCAAGGCATCCAAGAAAGAATTGACTGCTCCATAACGTTTCAAACTGCCACTGTAAGTTATATCGCGTAGATCCGGCGTTTCATAATAAACCTGTATATCATACCAGCGTTCGAATGTCTCCATAATCTCCCCTAAAGAGCGATTTTTAAAGTTGTACACACCGTTTACCCAACCGATATATTCGTCCAGATCAACGATACGTTTCTCTGTACCATTGGCAGAGACTACTGCTTGTTCGCCCGGCTGAAGAGTTACCGTTCCGACATTCGGTGCAGAAAATTGTACTTTGCCATGTACCAATGTAGTGTAACAAACGGAAGCATCGGTATAAGCATTCACATTAAACGCCGTACCAAGCACCAGCACTTCGCCAAGATGAGTTTGTACCACAAACGGATGAGATTCATCCTGCACAACCTCAAAATAAGCCTCACCTTCCAGAGCTACAATCCTGCGTTTACCCGCAAAGCGTACCGGATAAGTCAACTTAGAACCAGCATTCAAATGAACCGTCGTCCCATCAGCAAGGATCACGGTATTTTCTCCTCCACGTGGTATGATAAGTTCATTTGACTTAACCGGCTTCTCTTCGACGTTTTTTCTCTTCGTGTTGTGTTGTGACGGTTGGTTTATATGACAGCACTCCTTCCTTATATTTTACCTGGACGCCATCTACTATTACGTTAACTTCTTTCTTCCGCACATCAATAATGCTGCCATCGGGTAAAGTCAATTGTGCCTGTTGAACTCCCGGCTGAATCAATGGTCTGCTTTCCTCTTCAATCGAACCATAATTCGACATATAGAAAGAGAAACCGATTACTAAAACAACAGCTGCCGCAACAGACCACCAAATCCGGAAAGCACGAGGCTTCTTTATTACCTCCGGTTCCGTTTGTCCGATTTTTTGAAGGAAAGATTCATAGGCTTTCTTTGATGAATAATTTTTATATTCTTCAAATGCAACTCTTAATGTCTCACCATTCTGCAATTGCTCATACACTTTTTGCAAGTCCGGACATTCCGCCAATCGCTTTTCAAGCTCTTGCTGTTCCGATTCATTAGCTTCTCCTAAAAGAGCTTTCTTCATTAAAGCGGCATCTTGATATACATTTTCGAACTTCTTCATCTTATTTTTCCTTTTTAAATCAAACAACTGTTTAAATTTGCTTTATTATAGATATACATAACTCACAGAAAAGGGTGACAAAAGATGATATTTTTTTGAGATAAGAATATAAAGGAGAGGAATTTAGAGGCAAAAATATAACATTATGTCACAATACATAAGGAATCAGTTCGTTTTTAACAAAGAAAACAAATCTTAAGTAATCAATAAAAAGATAAAGATGTATCAAATTGACTTTTTTATCTTTTTAGAGAAATAAACAAAGAATAATAGAATGAACAGAGTCGCCCAGCCTCTCACGAAGGAATTTATAGCTGCGTGTCTTTTGAGTTTTAACAGTATTGATACTTATTTCTAAACGTTCCGCTATCTCTTCCCATGTATGTCCTTCGATTCTCATTAAGATAATCCGGCGTTGCTCGGACGGAAGTTCTTCGATATAGCAATAGAGTTGCCGGATAATTTCTTCTTTCACCGTCAATGCATAAATCATATCTTCGTCCTCCACGCTTTCTTCTTCGGCTAAAGAATTCAATATGGTATCATGAATTTGATTATTGCGTATATATAATAAGGTATTATTATAGCAGGCACGATAAAGATAATTGGTAAGCTCTTTAATATCAGAAAAGGTACGCTTCCCTTCCCATACAGAAATAAAACGTCTTGCACCAAATCTTCTACCGCATCGGGGACCGGCAATATCTTTGATACATAAACACATAAGGCAGTATAAAAACGATCGTAGAAATCGCCCCACATCTTTTCATCCTTCCGGTTTACTCCCGCTACTATGGTGTCAATTTTATCGTTCATACTGTCACATTACCTGCGAAAAAAGGAAACAGAATTCATAAAAATCGCCGTAACTACTTACTTTTGCGACATTTACGATTGCAAATATATTGTTTTTTTTCAAAAACGCAGACTTTGCCGGCTTACAAAATAGAAAATAAAAAAGTTCTTTCTCATACATAGAGACTTTTTCACTTTCATCTTTCATCTATCACCAGACTTTATTTTTGATTTCAAATATGAGTCAGACAAGACAAATGCTGACAAAACAATCGTAAGCTATAGAACGGCGATTCGTATCCCACAAGACAACGATCTGTTTCATGCTTTGAAACACTCTGTTTCATTACGGGAAACACTTTGTTTCACACCGAGAAACGAATCGTTTCAAACCTTGAAACAAACTGTTTCAAATAGGGTTGAAACTAATTGAATCCAGGCAAATAACAAATTGCCCCAAAAGAAACTCGAACGAGCTTACTATACAGTTCAAATGAGAAGCAAAAGAAAATAATAGTTGGAAATGAAAGGGTACAAAAAAAAGAGCGAATCATTCCGCTCCACCTTTAAAGAATCCCCATAAATGGGATTCTTCTTTTTCTTCATCTTTCATTTACTCTTTACCTGAAAACGTCTTTCTCCTAATACCTAATCAAAACAATCTTTTTCCTAAAAACTAATCTTAAAATCTAATACCTTAATTTTATAAACTAATACCTTTTAATTATTACCTTTTTCTAATACCTAAAATATAAGTAGTTTCACGACTACACTGCAAAGGTATAGCTGTTTGCGAAAACAGCAAAAGCCATCATACAAAAAATTACATTCAGACTTATTTTTTGACTTATGTCAAGACGTAGGGTAGATTTTGAGTGTAAACCTCACGTTTATTCTCGCAACAATCCGTCTTTTCAACAAATCTTTCCTTTTACTCTCTAGTTGCATTCATAAATTGAAGCAAGCACAACAAACTAACAAAAAAGAAAAGCAAAACAGGGAATTTAAAACACAATCTATTACCATTCTATTCAAAAACATACAATCACAAAAACCAATAAGCGGCCTATTTTCGAACAATCTGCATATTTCTAACTCAAAATTACGGCGATTTTTCAGTCAAACCGGATTCCTCCCCCGGATTTTCAGAAGCAAAAACAGCTTGAAGATACAAGTCTCGCAACTTTTCCGTAACTTTGCAGCGTTTGATAATAAATAAGATAGGAATGGATTTTAAGTACGACGTAATTGTAATTGGTGCCGGACATGCTGGTTGTGAAGCAGCGGCAGCCGCAGCTAATTTAGGTTCCAAGACTTGTCTCATCACTATGGACATGAACAAGATTGGGCAGATGAGTTGCAACCCGGCTGTAGGAGGAATCGCCAAAGGACAAATTGTACGTGAAATAGATGCACTGGGTGGACAAATGGGATTGGTGACAGATGAAACAGCCATTCAGTTCCGAATTCTAAACCGTTCGAAAGGCCCTGCCATGTGGAGTCCTCGCGCCCAATGCGACCGGGCTAAGTTCATCTGGTCCTGGCGGGAGAAATTGGAAAATACACCCAACCTTCATATCTGGCAAGATACAGTATGCGAACTGCTCGTTGAAAACGGTGAGGTTACCGGATTGGTCACTGCGTGGGGTGTCACCTTCAAAGCGAAATGCATTGTGCTCACCGCAGGCACTTTCCTCAACGGACTGATGCACGTAGGTCGCCATCAATTACCAGGAGGAAGAATGGCCGAACCAGCTTCTTATCAATTGACCGAATCCATCGCCCGTCACGGCATCACCTATGGAAGAATGAAAACCGGTACTCCGGTACGAATCGATGCACGCAGCGTTCATTTTGACCAAATGGAAACACAAGCCGGCGAATGTGACTTCCACAAGTTCTCTTTCATGAATACCAGCACGCACCACTTAAAGCAACTTCAATGCTGGACATGCTACACTAATGAAGAAGTACATCGGATTTTGCGCGAAGGTTTGCCCGATTCTCCCCTATTCAACGGACAGATACAAAGTATCGGACCACGCTATTGCCCTAGCATCGAGACCAAGATTGTTACTTTCCCCGATAAAGACCAGCACCAATTATTCCTGGAACCGGAAGGCGAAACAACACAAGAGTTATATCTTAACGGATTCTCTTCTTCACTTCCGATGGAAATACAAATTGCGGCACTGAAACAAATCCCGGCTTTCAAAGATCTGGTTATCTATCGTCCGGGATATGCTATCGAATATGATTACTTCGATCCGACCCAATTAAAACATACGTTGGAATCGAAGATTATCAAAAACCTGTTCTTTGCCGGACAAGTAAACGGCACTACCGGATATGAGGAAGCAGGAGGACAAGGATTGATAGCCGGCATCAATGCGCATATCAACTGCCACGGCGGAGAAGCATTTACTCTAGCTCGCGACGAAGCATATATTGGCGTATTAATCGACGATTTGGTTACCAAAGGTGTGGATGAGCCCTACCGTATGTTTACCTCCCGTGCAGAATATCGCATTTTGCTTCGTATGGATGACGCCGATATGCGCCTGACAGAAAAAGCATTTAAGCTTGGATTGGCAAAGGAAGATCGCTATCAGTTGGTAAAAAGCAAGAAGGAAGCTGTGGAACAAATCGTCTCTTTCGCACGCAACTATTCGATGAAACCGGCATTAATTAATGATGCTCTCGAAAAGATAGGAACTACTCCCCTACGTCAGGGATGCAAGTTGATAGAAATTCTAAACCGTCCGCAGGTGACAATTGAGAATATAATAGAACATGTTCCGGCGTTTCAACGAGAACTGGAGAAAGCGACAAGTTCGGATCAGGATCGAAAAGAAGAGATTCTCGAAGCGGCTGAAATCTTAATCAAGTATCAAGGATACATTGACAGAGAACGGATGATTGCTGAAAAGCTGGCACGATTGGAGAGCATAAAGATCAAAGGGAAATTTGATTATTCTACCATTCAGTCCCTATCCACCGAAGCTAGGCAAAAGTTGGCAAAGATAGATCCGGAGACGATTGCGCAAGCGAGCAGAATTCCGGGAGTCTCTCCAAGCGACATCAACGTACTGCTCGTGCTTTCGGGACGATAGGCGGTAACGTTTCACGTGAAACAAATCATTTAAAGAAACGATATAATTCAATGATTATGAGCAAAGAAACACTAATCAAAAGTATTCGGGAAGTACCCGATTTTCCGATCCCCGGAATCCTGTTCTACGATGTCACCACCCTATTCAAAGATCCATGGTGCCTGCAAGAATTATCAAACATTATGTTTGATATGTATAAGGATAAAGGGATCACCAAAGTAGTAGGAATAGAATCAAGGGGCTTCATCATGGGACCGATTTTAGCCACCCGCCTGAACGCCGGTTTCATTCCTATCCGCAAGCCCGGCAAGCTCCCTGCAGAAACGATTGAAGAAAGCTACGACAAGGAATACGGAAAGGACACTGTGCAAATTCACAAAGACGCACTGGATGAGAATGATGTAGTTCTATTACACGACGACTTGCTGGCAACAGGAGGCACGATGAAAGCGGCTTGCGAATTGGTGAAAAGATTAAAACCTAAAAAGGTATATGTAAACTTCATCATTGAGTTGAAAGAACTGAATGGAAAATCAGTATTCGGAGACGACGTAGAAGTAGAATCGGTATTGACTTTATAAAGGATTTGCATCTATTTACAGAGAATGTGTCAAAAGTAAGCAGCTAGCGATCTCTCATACCTAAACGATTATGAAATGTAGAACCGGAAAGCAAAAGCAAAACCAATGAATATCTGAAAGGGATTGTAGCCAACCTTCCCGAGAAACCGGGTATTTACCAATACCTGAATACGGAAGGAACGATTATATACGTTGGAAAGGCAAAAAATCTAAAGAAAAGAGTCTATTCTTATTTCAGCAAAGAGCATGAGCCGGGAAAGACACGAGTACTGGTCAGTAAAATCGCTGATATTCGCTATATCGTAGTCAACACAGAAGAAGATGCGTTATTGCTGGAGAATAATCTGATAAAGAAATATAAGCCGCGCTACAACGTTCTGTTAAAGGACGACAAGACCTACCCTTCTATTTGCGTGCAGAATGAATACTTTCCGAGAGTCTTCAAAACAAGAAAGGTTATCAGGAACGGCTCCTCTTATTATGGCCCGTACAGTCACATTCCATCAATGTATGCGGTATTGGACCTGATAAAGCATTTATATCCCTTGCGCACATGCAATTTAAACCTAAGTCCGGAAAACATACGGGCGGGCAAATTTAATGTATGTCTGGAATATCATATAAAAAACTGCGCCGGGCCATGCATCGGTCTGCAATCACAGGAGGATTATCTCAAAAACATAGATGAAATCAAAGAAATCCTGAAAGGGAATACACAAGATATCAGTCGTATGTTGCTGGAAAGGATGCAGACGTTGGCTAGCGAAATGAAGTTTGAAGAGGCGCAGAAAGTGAAAGAGAAATATCTTCTGATAGAGAGTTACCGCTCCAAATCAGAGGTAGTAAGCTCCGTATTGCACAATATCGATGTATTCTCAATCGAAGAAGACGAGTCGAACTCTGCTTTCATCAATTATCTGCACATCACAAACGGCGCCATCAATCAGGCTTTCACGTTCGAATATAAAAAGAAGCTGAACGAATCAAAAGAGGAACTTTTGACGCTTGGTATTATTGAAATGCGGGAACGCTATAAAAGCCAGTCCAGAGAGATTATAGTGCCTTTTGAACTCGATTTGGAGTTAAACAATATCGTATTTACCGTTCCACAGCGGGGAGATAAGAAGAAATTGCTGGATCTTTCGGTTCTAAACGTGAAACAGTACAAGGCCGACCGCCTAAAACAGGCGGAAAAGCTGAATCCGGAACAAAGGAGTATGCGTTTAATGAAAGAAATTCAGCAAGAATTGCATTTGGAAAGGCCGCCGCTGCAAATCGAGTGTTTGATAACTCAAACATACAGGGTTCTGATGCCGTGGCAGCTTGTGTTGTATTTAAGAAGGCCAAGCCATCAAAGAAAGATTACCGGAAATACAATATAAAGACGGTTATAGGGCCTGATGACTATGCTTCCATGAAAGAGGTCGTCAGAAGGCGTTATCAACGCGCTATCGAAGAGAATTCTCCTCTACCCGACCTGATTATCACTGAATGGTGGAAAAGGTCAAATGGAGGTCGTCAGAGAAGTCGTTGAAGACGAACTGAATCTGGCTATTCCTATTGCCGGACTGGCAAAGGATAACCGCCACCGCACATCGGAACTGCTTTTTGGATTTCCTCCGCAGACGATTGGCATCAAACAGCAAAGCCCATTATTCCGTCTGCTGACACAGATTCAGGATGAAGTACACCGTTTTGCTATTAGTTTCCATCGTGATAAACGCAGCAAAAGACAAGTTGCGTCCGCACTGGATAATATCAAAGGTATCGGAGAAAAGACAAAAACAGCACTTTTGAAAGAGTTTAAGAGCGTAAAACGAATAAAAGAAGCCTCTTTTGAGGAGATTGCCGTTATCATCGGAGAAGCGAAAGCCAAGACCGTAAAAGAGGGATTAAGCAATGAATCATCAAAAAATGAATAAGAAGCCGGCGGAGTGGAGCCAGTTATCTTCCTATCATTTTTAGGCGCGGATTACACAGATTGCACGGATTTCACGGTTAAATTACTAAAAACCGCGTTATCCGTGCAAATCTGTGTAATCCTGCCTAAATAATAAAGCCATTAAAGCTTTTCGGCAAAACCTTATAATATTTTCCTGTCAACACACCGTTTTCTCTTTCGAATTTTGTAAATTTGCCTTTCCTAACCACGAAATAGAATAAATAACAATGCGAATAGTTATACAACGGGTAAGCCATGCGTCAGTAACCATTGAAGGACACTGCAAATCGTCCATCGGAAAAGGGATGCTGATATTAGTTGGCATCGAAGAATCAGACGGGCAGGAAGACATCGACTGGCTCTGCAAAAAGATAGTAAATCTACGTATCTTCGACGATGAAAATGGGGTGATGAACAAGTCTATTTTAGAAGATGGAGGCGAAATTTTAGTTATCAGCCAGTTCACGCTACACGCTTCTACCAAAAGGGAAATCGCCCCTCCTACATCAAAGCTGCCAAACCGGATGTCTCTATCCCACTCTACGAGCAATTTCTGCAAAGATTTAAGCGGTGCACTGGGAAAAGAAATAGGCACAGGAATCTTTGGAGCAGACATGAAAGTTGAACTTTTTAAATGACGGTCCTGTTACTATATGCATGGATACCAAAAACAAAGAATAGATATTCCATACTAATCATTAATCACTAATCATTAAAAAAATGACTCTGGAAGAAGCACAGAAACAAGTGGACCAATGGGTGAAAACATACGGTGTCCGCTACTTCAGCGAGTTGACCAATATGGCAGTCCTGACGGAAGAAGTAGGAGAACTGGCCCGTGTCATGGCCCGCAAATATGGCGACCAATCCTTCAAGGAAGGAGAAAAAGACAACATAGATGAAGAGATAGCAGACGTTCTTATGGTGCTTCTCTGCATCGCCAACCAGACGGGAGTAGACATCACTGACGCTTTCCGGAAAAGCATGGAGAAGAAAACGAAACGAGATAATAAAAGACATATCAACAACCCAAAACTGAAAGATCATGGAAGAGAATAACTCACAGCCCAACAAGTACAAGGCCGCATTGGCAAAGTATAATACCAATCTGAGCGATGCAGATATTCAAGCTCGCGTAGCTGAATTGATTGAGAAAAAAGTGCCGGAGAACAACACGGAAGACGTTAAGAAATTCCTGTTCAACTGCATTGATCTGACCACCCTGAACAGTACGGACAGCGACGAAAGCGTGATGCACTTTACTGAAAAAGTCAATCAGTTTGACGACGAATATCCTGATCTGAAAAAACGTAGCAGCCATCTGTGTGTACCCCAACTTTGCAGCCATCGTTAAAAACACGCTGGAAGTAGACGGAGTCAATATCGCCTGTGTATCAGGAGGTTTCCCCTCTTCACAGACATTCATTGAAGTAAAAGTGGCAGAAACAGCACTGGCCATTGTAGACGGTGCAGACGAAATAGATATTGTGATTTCCATCGGCAAATTCCTAAGCGGAGACTACGAAGGAATGTGCGAAGAAATACAGGAACTAAAAGAAGTTTGCAAGGAACACCACCTTAAAGTAATTCTCGAAACAGGCGCATTAAAGAGTGCTTCCAACATCAAGAAAGCCTCTATCCTATCCATGTATTCGGGCGCAGACTTCATCAAGACATCTACCGGAAAGCAGCAGCCTGCCGCTACCCCGGAAGCCGCTTACGTGATGTGTGAAGCTATCAAAGAATACTATCAGAAGACAGGAAACAAGATTGGATTCAAACCGGCAGGTGGTATCAACACTGTTAACGATGCGATTATTTACTACACTATTGTAAAAGAACTATTAGGTGAAGAATGGCTTGACAACCAACTGTTCCGCCTGGGAACCAGCCGTTTAGCCAACCTCCTCCTTTCCGACATCAAAGGCGAAGAAATCAAGTTCTTCTAAAAATTAAAGGCTACATTAGCAATCAAATACGCCTTACCGCGCGACTCCCGTATCACGGGAATCGACGCGGTATTTTTTATTTAAGAAAAACTAAAGATAGTTACTGGGCAATTCGGAAAAATAATTATCTTTGTAAATGGTTTAGCGATGAAAATATAGCTAATTAGTTATATTAGAGAACGTTTCATTTATTACCAGTTCCTGGAATTCGGCAAAATTCAAAGTTATGAATGGTAATAAGCAAACGGGTCTCACGCACCTTCATGTATATACTTTTGTTATATATCGAATGGAGCGTGGGACTGTTGCTTGTATACTCATAACGGCTTGCCGAAGCCTCAGGAAAATACATGGCAACAGTTCTCACGCTTTTCATGAACTTTATGGAGGTATTAAGGATGGACGCTTACACGAGAACCTTACGATTCAATCACAACCCTCTGAATCTCATCCTCGGAACAGAGAAAAAGAAGGGACTACGCATCGGTTATATGGAAGCCGGACTGCAAGGCTTCTATCTCAACTCCATGGAGACCGGAGTCCATCCGCAAAAGCTATCCAGACTGCTGACAGAAGAGTTCCACTGCACCAATACCGAGTCCGTCACTGGATTATTCCAGTTCCTGATTAACGAAGGAGACAGGGTCTCCTACCAGATTATGCTCCCCTATCTGCTCTCCACAGAGAACATCAACGAGTTCGAAAGTATCATCCAAAAGCGCTTTTTCGGAGTAGAACGCTTCATTCAGCAAGGAAAGAATCTATACAAATTCGTGAAATATACAGAGGAAAGAAGAGACCCGATTATATGGATAAATGACTTAGAAAAAGGGATTATCGGATGGGACATGGGATTGCTTGTCAGCTTGGCGCGCGCCTCCCAAACATGCGGGCACATCAGCAAGGAACAAGCCTGGAAGTACATAGAACAAGCAGCCCAATTATGTTCGTTAGATCTTCATACAGCTGAAGAAATAGACAAGAGTTTCCTTTTAGGAAAAGCGATGAAATCGGGAAAGATAGAAGATTGGGATCGATTATTATCGTGCTATTCACTCCTGGGCAGGCACAGGAAGTAACTATTTTTCGCGGTCTACCACGTAATCCAAGTAAGCCCGGAGAGCTACACAAATATCAGATTCCGGCAAAGAAGCCAGTAAATCAAAAGCCTTTTGCTTATATACATTCATCGTCTGAACGGCATATTCAATGCCCCCGTTTTCTTTGATAAACGAGATCAAATGGGCAATTTCATCAAGAGTAGCTGCACCCTCCTTTACCTTGATTGCCAATTCTTGCGCCTCATCGTTTTTTGTTGTGTTCAATACATACAAAGCGGGCAATGTCAGTTTACCTTCAAGCATATCATTACCTGTCGGTTTGCCAATCTCTCTATTATCAAAGTAATCGAAAATATCATCTTTTATCTGAAAGCAGATACCAATATATTCGCCCAACAAACGAGCTAGTTCGGCTCTCCTCCCTCCCACACCTACCGAAAAAGCGGCAGCTTCGTACAGGCGGCAAAAAGAGCGGCAGTCTTCTTACGGATTACATCAAAGTAAACCTCCTCAGAAAAGCTATGATTACTTACATTTGAAAGCTGAAGCAACTCGCCGTCAGCAAGATCCTGCCCAAGAGTAGACACCAGTTGAATAATGCGGTGACTATTCGTCAGTTCGGCATGCACCAGACTGGTTGCCAGTAGATAGTCGCCCGTCAATACGGCTACTTTATTATTAAAGATAGCATTCACCGAGAGTTGTCCACGACGTTCGGTACTTTCATCCACGACGTCGTCATGCACCAAACTGGCTGTATGAAGGAGCTCCAATGAAACAGGCCGCATGAAGAGTGGAAGGACATACAGCACCATAAAGACGTGCCACCAGCAAAACAAGAATAGGACGCATCATCTTACCATTCCTCTGCCGTATGTGAGATACGACACTATCGAGCAATGCATTTGAACTGGAGAGAGAACTATCAAAAAGTTCTTTGAAGTCTCTCAGTTCTGCTTCAATCGGAGTTCTGATGAGTGAGATGCTGTCCATTAATTACACAATTTGAGCACAAAAGTAATAAATAAAACGCTGAATACCGTATTTTTTTGTACTTTTACCATGAAAAATTAATTTAAATTCTATGGATTCAAGTAATAAATTATTTCTTTTAGACGCTTATGCACTGATATACCGGCGATTACGCC